>ERZ860148.959-NODE-959-length-19932-cov-2.603612_pt1 | contig 19932 bp, 28 predicted proteins | sample MGYA00509981_ERZ860148 | MGnify/ENA primary metagenome ERZ860148 (study PRJEB30046, sample SAMN00715199) | human gut metagenome | study: EMG produced TPA metagenomics assembly of the A metagenome-wide association study of gut microbiota in type 2...
GAATGCAAAAACAACAGAAATCACTAATGCATTTTATAGATATGATAATTTAGATCCTACGGATAAAATTTTATATGAGTATCAAATAAAATGCCCTATTTGTGGGAAAACATATACTCGAATGATTTCTAAAACTAGAGTTTTAAATATGATTAAATGTATCAATAATAAAGATACTAATAATGAGTATTTCAGATGCGAAGAGTGCGAGACAGAATATCAGAAGCAGAGAAAAATCGAGCAGTCTATATCTCGTGAAAACTGGGAAAAAGAAAGAAAAGAGGAACTTGCAAATCTTACTCTTAGATACAAGGAATATTTAAATCCTAAAGCTTGCTTTAAAGATGGAGTATCTGCAAAAGACAAAATTAACTATATCATGTATCAAAAATATGGAACTAACCCAGATCAAGACGAAATATACAAAGAGATTAACAACATGGATTATAACGATTTTTTACATACACCGTATTGGGATGGAGTTAGAAATTATAAGTTAAAAAGTGCAAATTACCGTTGCCAGCTATGCGGAAAGAGTGGAAAACTTAATGTCCACCATAAAACATATGAAAATCACGGACGAGAACATATGAGATCAGTTGCAGATAACGATCTCATAGTGTTATGCGAAAATTGCCATAGAAAATTTCACGATAAATTAGACAGAGCGGCAGGTGAATAAGATGGAGAAAATTAAATTTCAGCTTGAGGACGGAACAGAAGCGGAGTTTTATGTAGAGGAGCAGACTAGGATCGGAGGAGTTCATATTAAACCAATTTATTTATTGGTCTGAAAGAGTTTCCGATGCAGATAAATTTATTGAAAAAGAAAATGAAATCGCACGAAAAAATGGAGAAGAAGAAAAGGAATTATTTTATGGCTGGATATACAAAACAGCAGAAGAATTATCCAATGAAATCATGCTTGGCTTGTCTGTAAGCCAAGTAAGACGGTATATCAATGAACTGGTTAATATGGGCTTTATTTCAAAAAGAAATAACCCAAAATACAAATGGGACAGAACTTTACAATATCGTGTTAGCCTTGTAAATATAGCAAAAGCACTTAAAGAAAAAGGTTATCCTTTAAGCGATTACAAAATTAATTTGCCAGATGATTTTTCCAATGCGCGTGAGTGCGCAATGAATGAAGCGCCCATGAACGATCAATACGATTCAAACCGTCAAACAATACCAGAAACTACAAACAGAGATTATATTTCAGATATTAATGATAAACCAGATACTACATCTCCTACGGAGTTAAAAAAAGAAGAGAAAAATGCATACCACTCTAACGAGTGGTTCAATTCTCAACATATCAAAAATATGTTGACAGAAGAAAGCATCCAGTATACTCCAATAGACCGTAAATCTTTTAATTGGTCTGCATTCAAGAACCAGGTTGCAGTACGACTTGAAGAATTGGGATATACGACAAGCCCCTATACAACTAACCGCTTCCTGGTAGTATCAAAGTATTTCTTCAAGAGGTACGAAGAACGAACCAGAAAACCGCACATAAAAATTAATCAAGACGCTTTGGATAATATCCTGGACAAGTTTGGATTCGGGCCAAATCCAGATTATTTCCAGAATGTTGAGATTGAAACATACATGAAAGTGATTGATGAATACTTTGGAACTTCATTTAGTGAGTACACGGATCACCATTATTCGCATTTCATGTCTGGATATGTGCGGAAAATATTGTTGATGAAAATTGAGGACAGGGAGGACATACTATGATATTTTGGCTATCAGTAATCATTTTTGCGGTCGGCGTTGTTATTCTGATTACAAATAGAATAGGCGAATCTTTAAGCTACGAATATGAGTATTCAAATGTGAGTGGATTTATACTGTCTTTTGGTGTGGTAATTTCTTTCATCAGTGTAGTATGGTTCCTGGTAGCTGGATTGATTTTACTACTTACTCAAACCAATATTACCGCCACCAGACAGGCAAATGCCGAGAAATACAAAGCATTGACTTACAAACTGGAAAGTGAAGCTTGCCGAGATCAATTCGGACTTCTTAACAAAGAAATTATTGACGAGGTACAGAGATGGAATGTAAAAGTAACTTACTACAAAGCAATGGAGGATAACTTCTGGATTGGAATTTATTATCCAGATGTGTACGGTGATCTGGGAACGATTGATTATGAGACATATGAGGGTAATTAATTGACATGATAAAATAACCAAATACGTTTCAAAACCTCTTGCCAGATAAAATATAGGCACAAGCCAAGAAAATTGAAATTTTAACAAAGAAATCAATTAATTGAGGAGAAAGGTAACAATGAAAATGAACAGACCATTATTTGAACCAGGAGATATTGTACAGCACTTTAAGAGAGAAACCATCAAGGAGCCACGCAACAAAGAGTATTTGTATGAGATTGTCGGTTTTGCCATGCATACAGAAACAAGGGAAGAGCTGGTGATATATAGAGCCTTGTATGGTGAAAAGAAATTATTTGCCAGACCGAAAAATATGTTTTACAGTGAAGTGGATCACAAAAAATATCCAAATATCAAGCAGAAATATAGGCTTGAGAAATATCATGGAGTGCTTTTCGCTGATGGACTTTAAGCAGACTTATTTTTCCATCTGGCAAGAAATATGGAATCTCCACAAGAAGTATGCCTTTATCTCAAAGGATGATATTCCACAGTGGGAAAATCTCACCATGGAAGCAAGCCGGATTCACGATAAATACTCCGATTTGGTTGGCGCAAAATTTGCCGAAGCTCTTTTGTTTGCTGTAACTGCGGAAATTGATAGAAAAGCGAAATAGTGCTTCCAGAATATGTCCCAAGGTGGTACAATATAGGTATCAAGTATTGGGAGGTACGTATGTATGAAGAAAGTAAAAAGAGTTATTGCTGCTGCAACCGTGATGGCGAGTTTGGTGACTGCGACACCTGTCATGGCGTTTAAGTGGGAAATCGGACAGAAGGAAGAAACTAAAGAAACAACACAAATAGAACCAGCAACAGAAGAGGAAACAGAAGCGGTATTTTCTGTATGCAAGGATTTGTGGGAAGATTTGGAATTGAAAACTTATAAAATGAGCCATTCAGAGATATTTGGAGATTCTGATGATTCTGCGGATACAGAAATCCACTACGAAGATGTAATCAAAGAAATATATTCAGAAAAAATTAATGATTATCCAGACTTTTCAATGGGAGACAAGGTAAAAATAAATGGATATGTGTTACAGACCATAGAGCTTCCGACAGAACAAGAATGGCAAGCAAATAGTGTTAATAAGGCTGGCGCATATCGTGTTGAAATTTCAATTGATAATTCTATAACATATACAGGATATGATGAATTTGCAATGTTCGTAAGAAGCAACAACTCAAATGTATTAAAACTACAGGTGGGAGATTACGTTACTGTTGAGGGAATATTTTTAAAACCAGATTCAATTTCTGCGCAAGATTATATATATGATTGCACTATCTCAAAATGCGAAGATACACCACAAGTACCGCTTGGAAAGAAAAATGCGCTGAAAGAAGCTATAGACTATTTAGATATAAATTCGTTTTCTTATAATGGAATAATTCAGCAACTGAAATTTTCACAATATACAGATGAAGAAGCTAAATATGCAGCAGACTTTTGTGGAGCAAGTTGGAATAAACAAGCTGAAAAATCTGCTAAAAGTTATTTGGATATTACAAGTTTTTCAAGAGATGGGCTGATTCAGCAATTGGAATTTGATGGCTTTACTTCTGAACAGGCAGAGTATGGGGTCACTCAAGTAGGGTATTAAAATGATTAGGCTAGGGATTTCTCCCTAGCCTTTATTTTAGTTCATCCAATTATATGTGTAAGAATCATTAACATATACTTCAAATTTATCTGGCGTTATTGTATCGTAATTCCTATCGTGAGGGAATCTAAATTCAAGATAAGCAGTTGAACCAGGATTTTCAACGTGAGCAAATTGATAATCATATCCAACTATTCTTCCATCTTTGTAAAATACGACTGCAATAGTTGTGTAAGAGTTTCTTTTTCCATTATTAGTTACTTTTACCATAACATTTCCAGCTCCAAAATTAGCTGAATAGTGTATTCCGGAATTGTTCAAAATAAGGCTTGAAGAAGCCTTTTCAATTTTTAAATTAACTTTGAAAGAATCCCAGGTCTTGTCAGCGTTCCAACCTTGAAGCGCACATTTTGAATGTGGAGCAAAAGCGTATATACTATCAGAATCTGTTCCAATCATAGAACCATTCAAAAAATAAACAAACTCAACTCTAACACGTACTGCATAATCATAATGATTTTCAAGAATTGCCACAGCTCCATACGGTGTAGATTCTGCATGATATGTGACAATATTCTTCTTACCGCTACTGTTAGTGCTAGGATTTCCTCCAAAACCACCATTGCCGTTAGAAGCCTTTTTCACAGTAACTTTACAGGTATATTTCTTTTTGCCGATCTTTGCAGTAATCGTTGCGGATCCTTTTTTCTTAGCTTTTACTCGTCCTTTAGAAGATACCGTTGCAACAGACTTCTTGCTACTTGTCCATTTTACTTTTCTTTTTGTTCCAGTTACTTTTAATTGTAATGTCTGACCAACTTTCAAAGTGGCTTTTTTCTTGTTGATTTTGCCAGCCGCCGATACTGGAACTGCCATACAGACAATCAGTAACATTATGGTCAAAACTGCCAGTAACTTTTTGGATTTTTTCATATGCGTTTTCCTCCCTAAATCAGTATGATATCTGTATTTTACCACTCCAAAATGGATAAGGGAATAGGAAATTTAAAAAAATAACGATTCGTCAGTAAAAAAAACTGTCGTGAATTTCAAGACGGTTAATAGCTGTTCCACAAATTTATGGAGCTGTTTTTCGCCATGAGAAGCGAACGGACAAATTGACCTTTCGTTACTATGGCAAACTGTTTATTCATACAAGGTGCACAAATTTGAGCAGCTTATATGGGTTTTAGCCATACATGGCGAAAAGGCGTAGAAATTTCGACACCTTTTATTTTTAATAGGGGTGCTTCTAATTTGATGCACCCTATTTCTATGATTGATATTTTGAACTATCATCAATTTGATGACGGTTAGCACTTCAGTCAAATTGTCCGAGGCTCAAATCGTGATTTTCACGAAACGCCAGGATTATAGCAAACCGTAAATTTTAACGTTTGCCATTGTGGCGAACCTCAAAAATGGGGAGCAGGGGCTTGACGTTCATGTCGAACCCCAGGCCGCCGAAATTTCGGCTCCATTATTTTGTGGAAGCTAGTTTCACTAAAATTTTAGAAAAAAGGTGTTCGTCATAATGACGAGAACCTTGATTGATACGTTTTCTAAAATAATAGAAAATGCTCTTGACTTTTGTACGCCCATAAATTATAATGAATTATGCAAGGACAAAATAAGGAGGTGAACAAAATGTCCCCAAGAACAGGTAGACCACCTGTAAATGGTGAATCAAGAAAGGAAAAGCTCAATATTCGTCTTACAAAAGAAGAAAAAGGACGCATAGACAAATGTGCAGAAGAACTTGGAATTTCAAGAACGGACACCATTATGAAAGGAATCGGTCTAATAGAAGATGAAATAGGCGAAAAATAAGGAACTGGCTCCCTAGGAAAGAAACAGTCCCTTATACAACACCCCCTACAGGGGATATGCAAATTATAACACTGTATATCCCCTGTTTGCAAATAGATTTTTTAACAACAGGAGGATTTTCTATATGAACGAAATCACAATTAACACAGCAAACCGGACACCTATTGAAATCGCACTTGGTATTGATGAAGAGGGAATGACTACTGCCAGAAAGTTATATGCCTTTTTAGAATTGGATTCTAGCAATTATTCAAGATGGTGCAAAAGCAACATTACAGGAAATGAATTTGCAGAGGAAAACGTTGATTATTGGGCATTCGTCATTAATGACGAATGGGGAGGGCAGGCTACTAAGGACTACAAAATTACTGCTCATTTTGCAAAGAAGTTATCGGTAAAAGGTAATAGCGAAAAAGCAGAAGAAGCTAGAGAATATTTTACTAGACTTGAAGAAAAGGTAAAACAACAAGTAATTGATTATTCTAAATTGTCCCCCGAACTGCAAATGTTCAATCAGATTTTCCAACAGGTAGCCAAGACCGAACTGGAACAGAAAAAACTTGCGGAACGTGCCGACCAACAAGAGAAGAACATGAAAACCATCATTGATACTTTCAAGGGGACAGATTCCGATGTTGGCACAGAGAAGTGGGTAAACAGATGTATTTCAAAGATTGCCGAGAGCGATGATTTCTCTTACTCATTCGGGAATAAATATGCCGCCGCCAGAAACGAAAGCTACCGCAGACTGACAGACAGAGCTGGTTGCCGATTGGATCAGCAACTTAGAAATGCAATTTCCAGAGCCGAAGAAAGAGGTTGCACAAAGGCACAAACCAACCAGATTAACAAACTGTCCGTGATTATGCAGAATAAGCGGCTGAAAGATATTTACGTTAGCGTGATTAAAGAAATGATGATTGCATACAGAGTAGAAATTGCATAATTAGATTCTTACAGGGATACACAGGAGGAAAATAAAATGGCAGAAAATATGGATAGAGAAAACACAATGTTCGAAGTAGAGGACACTATTGATAAAATCAAGTTTCTTGTGGATGATTTCATGGAACAGTATGGATTTAACAGCACAGAAGAGATGGACAAAGAGAAAAGCCTTTTCTTTGCACATAACAAGCAATTTATGACAATGAAACTGTTGATTTTGAGCGATTATGCCAATAAAGCAAGACAGAAATTTAAGGCTCTTGAATCTATGGAGCAGAAAGCGTGATCGTATGGCAAATAGAATCCAGTTCAATGACTTTCAGAAAAAGAGTGTGTACGCCAAATGCAACGGAAAATGTGCGATATGCGGTAAGCCTGTCAAATTTAAGAAAATGACAATCGACCACATTATGCCGTTGTCTCGTGGCGGCACCAATGATATTAAGAATCTGCAACTGGCGTGTAAGCGCTGCAACAGCATGAAGAGTAATATGACAATGGATGATATGATGGGGCAGATTTCCGAGATTTTGAAGTATAACCGTAAACAGAAGTTGATTAGAGTGTTGGGAGGAATTGTGGAATGAATTATAAAGAGGAACTTATTGAGATGGTTGAAAAAATGCACAATATAACTTTTATTGCGATGATTCATGCATTTGCACACACTCTTTTTGAGAAAGAAAAGAATTTTAAATGATACCGAAGTATACTGAATGATACTTTCACCGTATGTTATACTATAAAATCATAATAAGCAAATTTTAAAGCGTTTACCTTTCGGGGTAGGCGCTTTTTTCGTGCGTAAAAATACATGAGGGTTAGCATATGGCAGAAGTATTTTTAAAAGTGGATGGGGTAGCATTGCCCTGTCCTTCTTCTTTCACATGGGGATTACAGGATATATCGGCATCAGAATCTGGCAGAACAGATGATACGACCATGCATAAAAACAGAGTTGGACAGAAACGAAAGCTGTCTGTAGGTTGGAATGGCCCAGATTGGGACACTGCTTGCAAGATTATACAGGCGGTAAACCCAGAGTACATACAGGTCACATATCCAGACCTGTTATCCGCAAACAAGCACGAAACCAGAACATTTTATGTTGGTGACAGGGAATCCCCTTTTAAGTGCTGGTGGGTTGGAAATGAGCGAATGGAAGGACTTAGTTTTGACTTTATCGAGAGGTAAGATATGCGAAATTTATCAGCGGAATTTAAAGAACAACAGAATAGTGGGAACCGTAACTATCTGAAATATGCAGATTTTACCTTTACGGACGGAAGCACATTATCCATTACCGACAAAGACTTATGGTCTAATGGCTTCAAATTTGAGGATGCAGTATCGCAAAGTGGTTCTTTTGATATCGGCGCAGCTATCGTAAATAAGCTGACATTGCAAATCAACAACTTTTCTGGCAAGTACACAGATTACATCTGGGATGGAGCAAGGGTTGTTTGCTATATTGGACTTGAATTATCTACTGGTATTGAAAAAATCCGTATCTGCACCATGACGGTAACAGATGCTCCATATCAAAGCACTGCAATTATCAGCCTAACCTGCGAAGATTCAATGCGATTATTTGATCGTGATTATTCTGATAGTAAACTGACATACCCGGCAACAAGATTACAGATCATCCAGAATGCTTGCGAGGTGTGCGGAGTAACACTTCAATCTACAAGATTTGATAACGATGATTTCATAATCCAGAATCGACCAGATGATAGTAGCATTACTTTCAGACAGGTAATTGCATGGGTAGCACAGATGGGCTGCCAGTGGGCGAAATGTGACGAATATGGTCGCTTATGCTTTGGATGGTACGAACGTGAAGTCCCGGATAATTTTTATGATTTGGTGGAAACTCCATGGAAAGATATTGAAGGGAAAGACATCTTAGATACTACCGGCGCACAGATTATCACTGTTATGCAAAAGGGTATTACAGCCATAGATACAAATGGATTCACACCATGGCTGTACGATGTTGAAATAACAGGTGTAAAAGTTACAGAATACGTTGAAAATTCTTCTAAAAATGAAGCAAAAACATATCAGTCGGGGAAATCTGGCTATGTTATCGAAATCAGTGATAATAAGCTAATCCAAGAGGGCTCCGGGGAGAAAATCTGCCAGATTATCGCAGACAGGTGCGTGGGGCTAAAATTCAGACCATTTACCACAGGAGCATTGACTAATATAGCATGGGAAGCTGGTGACACCATTGCAATTTCTGATAGAAATGGAAAACAGTACAAGAGCTTCCTAACTTCTGTTACTTTGAATCCAGGCGCATTTGAGCAACTTGAGTGCAGTGCTAAAAGCGTATCTAGGAATAAGCAAAAGCAGTATACACTAAGCCAACAGGTGCAAGCCGAAAGCAAAAAAAACTTAAAAGATGAACGCACCGCAAGAGAAAAGGCAATTGAAGAATTGTCTCAAAGATTGTCTGAATCTTCCGGTACATATACTACTGTGGAAACACAGCCGGACGGAAGCAACATCTATTATCTTCATAATAAGCCGCAGTTATCCGATTCTGACATTATATGGAAAATGACTGCGGAAGCGTGGGCTGTGTCTACAGATGGTGGACAACATTGGAATGGCGGCATGACGGTTGATGGTGATGTAATTGCCAGAATCCTTACTGCCACAGGCGTTAATGCTGACTGGATTAATACAGGAACTATTAAAGCAATTGACAAAGATGGAAATACAACTTTCCTGGTTGATGTAACAACAGGAAGGGTTGTTATTAATGCAGACTCAGTACAAATCAAGGGAAAAGATGTTAATGCAATTGCAAAGGAAAAAGCAGAAACAGAAGTAAATAATTTTATAAGCAATACATACACAACTGATATCAATAATTTACAGTCTCAAATCGACGGACAGATTGAGACTTTTTTTTATGACTATGAGCCAACCTTACAGAATATTCCGGCTTCTGGATGGACTACAAATGAAGAACGAAAGAAACACGAGGGCGACTTATTTTACTGGAAATCCAAGGGATATGCGTACCGTTTTATGCAAGATGGGGCAACTTGGAAATGGCAATTAGTACAAGATACCGATATCACGTTAGCACTTGCTGCCGCAGAAAAAGCACAAGATACGGCAGATCATAAGCGCAGAGTATTCGTAGTTCAGCCAGAACCGCCTTACGATATTGGGGACTTATGGACACAAGGCGAAACTGGTGACTTGATGAGATGTAGGGTTGCAAGAGCAAGCGGCTCTTATGATTCTTCCGATTGGGAAAAAGCTTCAAAATATACAGATGATAGTTCTTTAAATTTATTTATCAATGGTGTTTTTAAAGATTCTCTTAATTCTTTAAAGACACAGATTGATGGGAAAATTGAAACCTGGTATCAGCCAAACGATCCATCCGTAAAATGGATAAAAACAGAGGAATATCCGTGGTGTGATATTGACGGAAACAAGATTCTGGATGAATCCGGGAATGAAATCGTCTTGGTATGGGAATCAGAAAAAGCAGAGCACGAGGGCGACCTTTGGCACAATACTTCTGATAACACGCAATGGATATACAAATCTGGTGAATGGCAACCACAATCCATACCAAATGAATTGCTGGACAAGATAGATGGTAAATCATCTGTCTATATGGTTCAGCCGAAACCACCATATTACGAAGGCGACTTGTGGGTAACAACCAATAATGAAGGAAAGGCTTCCCTCAAAACCTCCACTGTAAATCGTGTTGATGGAAATTTTGACGCATCTGATTGGATAGATTTCAAGTATGCAGACAAAGACGATATCAAAAATGCAATTGACAATTACGATACCAGTCTTGGACAGGATGCAGTGTTCAATAAACTCACAAAAGGTGGAGCGGAACAGGGAATCTATATCGAAGATGGAAAAGTATACATTAATGCAAAATATATTCTGGCTGGATTACTTGCTGGAGAGAGAATCAATGGACGAGGGTTAAAAGTTATTGATGATGGCAAGAATGTGACTTTAGAAATCGACAGCAAAGGAAATGTCATATTAGCCCCAAAAACTTTTTCCTTACAAGGGAAAACAGTAAAGGAAATTGCAGATTCTTCTGCCAGTACCGCAGTTTCTGGACAGACACAATCCGATATTTTCAACAAACTCACCAATGGCGGAAAAGCGCAAGGAATTTACTTAGATGAAAAAGGAAATCTCTATGTAAATGGAGAATACGTGCAAGCCAAAGGAATTAGGGTTGTTGATAGCAATGGAAAAACCACTTTTGCCATTGACAAAACTACTGGTGCAGTAACAATAGCAGCTTCACAGTTTACATTAGGAGATAAAAGCGTTACTGATATAGCACAGGAAGAAGTCGTAAAACAAGTCCAAGATATTACATCGGACAATATTATTAAAGGCTATTATCTAACAGAACAAAATGTTAAAGATTATTGGTCTACACAGAGTGCATATACATATGAGTATGGAGTTCAGGATGTAGATGGCGGTAAAAATGCAATCAAAATAAACGGAACTGGAGCACAATTTGGAACGAAAAATTATAAGCCAATAAAAGTTACTGGAAATTATACTTTTTCGTTTTGGATAAAAACTAGTGTTGCAACACAAGTATATGTGTATCTTGGAAGTAAAACAATATTAAATGCTAAAACTACAACTGAATGGCAAAGACTGCAAGTAACAACAACTTTATCTAGCTTACCAAATGATAGTTTAAACAGTTTGAGAATCTTGACATCATCAGTTGGGTCTAGCGTAAAATTTGATACCTATATTTACATGCCAAAGCTTGAATATGCTTACACAAATGAACAAGTGTTCAATATGCTTACAAACAACGGTGCAATAAAGGGAATATACATGGAAAATGGAGAATTGTATTTTTCATTCACCTATGCACATGGAGGTACATTGAAACTTGGCGGTTCAAATAACGGAAATGGGTTACTTTCCATTCTGAATGCAAGCGGCACACAGGTTGGATATATTGACAATACAGGCGTTCATTTTAACCAAGGTGAATTTTCTGGAAGCGTAAAGTCACTAACTGGGGAAATTGGAAACTGGCAGATTGATAAAACAAATGGAAAATTAACCTCTGCAAACGGTGCCATTGTACTTGATGCGAAAAACAACATGGTAACCATAAATGGCGTTGATCTAAAAGCAAATGGAAACGGATTTGTTATTGATGGCGGTGTAAAAATCAGAAATCCACTAAGTGGCTTCGGGGATGCTACAAATTTTTTCTGTCTTGAAAATATGGGAAATATTACAGACGGAACGCACTTAGGAATTAACAGCGACGGAATGGTTATTAAGGTTCCATCATCTTCTTGGCGGTATAAATCAATTCGAACAACAGTTAAAGAAGAAGAACTGGAACAACTTTATCGTGTAAAAGTTGTTTGGGCGAAATATAAAGAAGGATATCTCGATAAAAACGATAGCCGATATGATAAATTAATGCCAATGTTTCTTGCAGAGGACATGGAAAGGCGTTTTCCAATTGCAGTAAACCATTTACCAGATGGAAAGCCCGAGGATTGGAATTACAGAATTATGATTCCATCCATGTTCGCTATGATAAAATTCAATCATGAGAAGATAAAGGAACTCAAATCCGAGAACGAAGAATTAAAATCTGAATTAAAAAGCATTAAAGAAGAACTTGCAGAAATCAAACAATTGTTAAGCAAATCAGTATAAAGAGGGTGAGAAATCATCCTCTTTTTTATGAATCAAATATTAAAACAAACCTATAATTAAAGGAGGGCAACCACATGCCAAAATGGACTGAATACACATCAAAAAATACGTTAGCGGATAATGACGAAGTAATGTTGTATGATGCAACAGGGAAAGCGAACAAGCGCGGATTAATGAGCAAGTTTTGGGATTATGTCGTGGATAAAATGTCAACGGCTGTTATCTCGAAATTGGAGACAAATAATAAGACAATCATCGGGGCGATAAATGCACTAAATAGTGAGACTAAAAAGATGATCTCACTTCCAAATGGAAAAACCGTAACCTTAGTTTCAACGCAAGATTATGACACTATTATTATAGTAGGACAACTTGGTGGAAAAATATTTTTCGATATAATTCCTTTGCATCAAAATGCTCATATTATCCATTTGGGCGAAATTACTATTGCAGTAAACAGCACAACAAAAACTTCTACTATTATTGAAATTCCAAATTATGCCATTTGCACTGCGCTTGGATTTGGACAGTTATCATACTTATAATTAAAGTTTGTGAAAGAATGCTTTTTATTGATGCAAAAGGTTTATTGTATTTGTTTCCATGGAAACCATTCGCCCCAAATTAGACGACAATACATCTTTTGGGATATGTATTCCAATGCGAATTGCACCCCCCCCTATTTGATGACCGTGGATTGAACTGAAAACACAAAAATATTTTTCAGTTTGTGGTGTATTAAGGGTTTCTGGATTTGCCAATACCAATTGCGTTCTGTCACAAATATTAAGATCTCTTGTATATGTATCGTAATCTTCTGGAGCAATAGTATTTTGCTTTCACTCACTATAGAGTTTATTGGAGAAACAAGAAAAAAATAACAAAACACTACCAAACATAAAATGAATATGCTATAATCAGCGTATCAAAATCGGAACAACAAAAAGGGAGCTGAGTTCCCGACTACCAATCAAAAAACTCAGCTCCAAGCACCACAAAGGGTACAGTATTATTATAGCACAGTACTCTCCCTTTGTGAACCCAAAAGGAGGGTATTTTTTATGGAAAACTTTGCAAATGAATTTGTAAGTAAGCTGGATGGGAAGATTTCAGACGAAGCACTTAGGACAGTATTACAGGAATTGCAAGTGTTTGCATCTAACTACGATATCAATCAGAGAGAAACGCATGTGGTTCCATATCAAAGCAATATCCCAGATTGCTACAGGGTTTACATGGTGGCAAAAAAGATTGAGGGCATGTCTCCAGAATCCATGAAAACATACAATTTTTATCTCACAGATTTTTTTGAACACATTAACCGACCATTCGAACAGGTTACAACAAATGATATACGGATTTATCTGTACGAAACTCAGAAACGAACAGGAATCAGCAATCGAACACTGGATGGAAACGGCTTGTTATAAACACCTTTATGGATTGGTGTTGGAAAGAGGGGTATATTCCAAACAATCCATGCGCAAGTATTAAGCCCATTAAATTTGAGGAAAAGCCAAGAGAACCACTTAGCAACATGGAGCTTGAAATAGTGCGTGATGCTTGCGAAAATTACAGAGATAAAGCGATGATTGAGCTTTTCTACAGTACAGGATGCCGCTTATCTGAAATGGTGAATTTAAAAATTAGTGATATTGATTTCACTTCAAAAGAGGTTCATTTGTTCGGAAAAGGAAGCAAGCACCGAACATCTTATCTGAACGCAAAAGCGGAATATATGTTAAAAAAATACTTTGAATTAGAACGCCCAAAAGAATCAATATCGGATTCTGTATTTGTGATATTCCGAAAGCCTTATAATGAAATGCACAAAGAATCAATATATGCGAGAATAAAGGCTATTCAAAAGCGATCTGGAATAGAAAGAAGCCTGTTTCCGCACTTGCTTAGACACACGATGGCGACAGATGCCTTAAATAGAGGAATGAACGTTGCCGAAGTAAAAGAAATATTAGGACACGAAAAACTTGATACCACAATGATTTACGCTAAAATCAGCCATGATTCTGTGAAATTTAATCATAAGAGATATATTGTATAAAGAGTTTATGCTAAAGAGCATCCCATTTGGGGTGCTTTTTATTATGCGCTTTTTTAACCTCAATAATGAAAGGAGACCACACATGAATATTAACACCTCATTAATCAGCAATAATAACAGCTACGCCGGACAGACACCTCTGTATATTGTCATCCACAATACGGATAATACCGCAGCTACAGCAGATGCCAAGGCACACGCCACCGCACAGCATAATGGCAATTTTCATGGCTATTCAGCCCATGTATTTGTTGACGATAAGTCAGCATACCAAGCCTTGCCGTACAATCGTGGAGCATGGCATGTTGGAGTAAATTACGGCGGTAAGCTTTTTGGAACTGTGAACAATCACAACTCTATTGGAATTGAAATGTGCATGAATGCCGGTTACAATTACGAAAGAGCATTCCAGAATACTGTTGATGTATGTAAGCAGATTATGAAGAAATACGGTATTCCGGCAAGCCGAGTAGTGCAGCACTACGATGTGTGCGCTAAGAATTGTCCATCCGTTATCCGTGGAAAGGGTGACTGGGATAGATTTAAGAAACTTATTTCCAGTGAAACCGTGACAGCGCCAACCACAAAACCGACAGTAAAGGTTGATAAGTATTACCGTGTCCGCAAGACCTGGAAGGATTCCAAGAGCCAGATCGGGGCGTACAAGTCACTCAAAAATGCAAAGAAAGCTTGCAAAGCCGGTTATTCTGTTTTTGATTGGAATGGAAAAGCTGTGTATTCCGTGACTGCAAAGAAAAGTGTAGCCAAGGTAGCAAAAGAGGTAATTAACGGCGAATGGGGAAATGGACAGGACAGAAAAGAACGCCTGGAAGCTGCTGGCTACAATTACACAGAAGTGCAGAATGCAGTAAACAAACTTCTTAAATAACAAAAACACTCCCGGGGTTTTCCCGGGAGCTACTTAAATGCAATATAGCCTTCATAAAGTTTTCTGATCGCCGAAAGGTCTTTTCTCCTAATCGGAACCACATCTCCAGATACCATTCTGAAATCAGCACGAAGTTCCCAGACTTCATCCATGTTGACAATGTAACTTTGGTGGCAGCGTAAAAACCGTCTGTCCAGTTGCTTTTCAACGTCCGAAAGTTTCCCTCTCTGCATATGAGTGATACCACAGGTACAATGGATAGTGATGTATTTATTACGACTTTCAATATATTCAATATGGCAGAAATCAACCCTGTGGAAATAATCCTTGTTCTTTACAGTCAGCGTTTTATCATGGATATTTTCCAGTTCCCTGTTGACTACACCATACATTCTTCCATCTTCCGAGCCTTTTATGATATAGTGAACAGGAAGGATATCCAGAGCATCAAACACATATTCCTTATGGGCTGTCCAAAAGGTGATATTCCCTACATATCCATTCTTTCTAAGATGCCGGGCAACATCAATCCCATTTTCATCTTTCAATATAATATCCAGCACAATTATGTCGTACCATACGCCGTCATTTACATCATCAATAAGAGGTTTCCCGGTGGTATATGCCGTGATCGTACATCCACTGTCCCCATTTCTACGAAGAAAACCGTCCATTCTGGTTTTAAAAATCTCAATTTGTAATTCGTTGTCATCACATATTGCAATCCTCAAAAAATCATCCCTTTTTGTGCGAAATTCGTCGCTACATGTGCTAATTTCGCCATTTCCTGTGTAATTGTATATTTTTTGATACAATATTATCGTACCACATAAGAAAGATAGTGTAAAGAGGCTGTATGATGGAAAGATGTAAGAAGATAACGATTATCTTAATATTGATGTCTGTGCATGTGTTTATTGGGATTCATATGTATTTCAGCCCAGAGCGTAGTATTATCTTTGGGAGGGTTAAAACTATCGCAAAAATGGTGACGGAAATCAAAAGCAATCCAAATGAACACAAAAAATCCCTCGATTCCAGAAGTCCAGCCCCTTTATTTCTATCTACATATATAACGAATGAAAAGTACCAAAATCACAATATCTATACTGAAAAAATCATAATTTGCAATAATATCGAGGAAAAGCAACTTGCTAGGAAGGATTTAAGTGGAGATGATTCCGTTCCGGTATATGGTTATGAAAACATGATATAATTTAATAAATAAGAACAAATGTTTGGAATATTGGGAGGGATTTACGTGGATTACAAGAAAAATGATGATATTAATTACAAAGAGGAAATTAAAAAACTTTTAGAAGAGGTGAAAGACCCTTACACGCTTAAACGTGTTTATAAGCTTCTTGAATATCTTTACATAAAAGAAATGACCGGGGATTAACCCCGGCCTTTCTTTAATTCTTTTCCAATTCATTTAGAATGTTTTCAATTTGTTTCCAGTGATCTTCGCTGAGCTTCGCAAATTTTACCAAAACACTTTTAGCAAATTCGTTATCGCCCTTCATTACTGAATCTACAATAGCCTGCGCATCACTATTGTCAGATTCCTGTTCACCTTTTTCTTCTGTTAGCCACAGATAGTTTGTGTGATATTCCTTACATATTAAAGTAATAGTCTGATTAGAAGGAGTATTTTCACCACTTTCAATCTTGCTTACAGCAGATCTGGAAATCTTAATTTTTTCGGCAAATTTCGTTTGGCTATCACCGTATTTTTCACGAACAAACCGAATTCTTTCCGCTAATGTCATTTTCTCACCTCCTAAAAATAATATATCACATTTTGTACATTTAGTCAACAAAAAGTTATTGACAATGCACATTAAGTGTGGTATATTGTGTACATCAGATGAACAAATAGGAGGTGATTGAATGTCAGAGGAAAAGAAAGAACTTATCAGAAACGTAACTGAACGAATTGATAAGTTGCCAGATGATAAGAAAAACTATCTTCTTGGATATATGAATGGTGTCATTGACACTACAGAAAACACTATTGACAAGAAGGAAAGCTCATAAGGAGGTGGGAAGATGAGTGGTACATATAATGTTCTTTGCGCTATTTTGAAAGAGCTCCAAGCTATTCATAATATCCTGGAGCCCTCTAAAAAGAAACGTATTTTTGAAACTAATATTGATGGGAAAAGCATTTCAAAATGTGTTTCTGATGGAATTACTTCTGCTGTTCAGAAATCCATTCGTGATACTGACGTAGAAGATTAACGGCAATCGAGGTAGATAATCCAGTAATGACAGTTACAAAATTATCTGTATTTTCGATCGTGCTAACTGTTGGGGTGATTAGTTTTTCCATGTCAACAGTGTTTAAGAAATCATCAAAGCTTTTCAAATTAACACCTCCTTCCTAAAGGAGATTATATCACAGAAAGGAAATAGTTAAAATCAAAAGGCTTAAATATGAAGTGTTAAAGAAGAGGTATTCCATAGTTGACATAATTTTTATAATTATCGGGATTTTTTGTGGAATATTCTTAGCAGGAAGATTCTTATTTTAAACAAGAAAGGAGAATAATGAACGAATTACAGATTTTTAATTCGCCAGAGTTCGGAGATATTCGGACGGTAGAGATTGATGGTAAACCGTATTTTGTTGCAAATGATGTAGCAAGAGCACTTGGTTACGTGGAAACAGCAAAAGCAATTCGTACTCATTGTAAAGGGGTGTCCGAAATGGACATACCTTCAAAAGGTGGAATCCAGTGCATGAAAGTAATACCAGAAGGGGATATTTACCGTTTGATAGTAAGGAGTAAACTACCATCCGCAGAAAAGTTTGAAACATGGGTGTTTGATGAAGTTATACCATCCATCCGTAAGAATGGCGGTTACATTTTAGGACAAGAAACACTTTCTGATGAAGAATTGATGGCGAAAGCAATTCTGGTAGCAAAGAAGAAAATCGCAGAGAGAGACAAGATTATCGAAAAGCAAAGACTAAAAATTGAAGCAGACAAGCCGAAAACGATCTTTGCCGATGCGGTATCAACCAGCCACACTTCAATCCTTATTGGAGACCTCGCAAAGTTGATTTGCCAGAATGGTGTACAGACAGGACAGAAGAGATTGTTCCAGTGGATGCGAGACAATGGTTATCTGATGAAGTCTGGTGCAAGTTACAATATGCCAATGCAGAGATACATTGAACAAGGGCTATTTGAAGTTAAGGAATCCAGTGTTCAGAATCCAGACGGAAGTGTCAGAGTAACGAGAACCACAAAAGTTACCGGAAAAGGACAACTGTATTTTATCAATAAGTTTCTTGGGAATGAAATAGCAAGTTAAGGAGGTGGACGTAAGATGTTAGCAGATGATTACGTTTCTGAAAGGTTATCCGATTATGATTCCAAAATATATCAGTTATATCGCCGCAAAAACGGACAGAAGGCAAGCGACCTTGTAGAAAAAGTGAAAAATGAAATTGCCGAATGCGGTCTGTCCGCTACTGAAGCGAAAGGCTTTTTAGAGTACATGAAGATTGTTATTGACGCTCAGTCACATCTTCCCATTCAGAAATAACGGAAGTTTTTATGGTTTCTGCTCCGGGAACATTACCATCATCAATCTCATTTGCGGCATGAAGCATTGAAATTATTTTATGAGAATAAGGATGTTCCTTTCCGCAATTCGGGCACACAACCTTGTCTGTACTTATTCTTTCACTTATATAGTAATCGCAATGACAAGTACAGGAAACTTTTAATTTGAGAAACATTTTAACATACCTCCTTTCTGAACACATTATACCATTCAGATGGAGAGAATAAAAGAAAATAGGGAGGAAAAACAATGATTAAATTTGAAAACGGATTAGTCAAAATTTCTGGTAAAGGGATTGATATTCTTTCAGAGTATGCAGTTATCACCCATGAAATTAAAGAGATGTTTGTAAAAAATGGTGGAGAAGAGAAAGAAGTAAAAGAGCAGCTTAGACATTCGTTTGAGCATGGCCTTATGAACAAGGAAGAACTTGACAAAGAAATCAAGGAAAAGTTCAAACAGGCAGATGCAATTATTCCGATTTTTTCGCTTCTGGAAGAAATGCTTAAAACATTTGGAGCAAAAGATAAGGAGGACTAAGCATGGGGGAAACTAAGAGCACAGATTACATTCCAGAGAATGCCAATGAAGAATATGCACTTCTGGTTGGAAGATTAAAGGCATTTGAAGCTTGGGCGAATAGCGTGAAAGATTATGATTTCACAAAGGACATGGCATTCAGAATGCTTGGGCTTGGTTTAGAGGAATCAAAGGAGGAAAAGAAAGAATGAAATGCTTTAAAGGCTTTGACAAGGACTTAAAGTGTAGAGATTTCCAGTATGAAATTGGAAAAGAATACACAGAAGAAAAAGCAAACATTTGCAATTATGGATTCCATGCATGCGAATTTCCGATGGATGTATTCAATTATTATCCACCTTCAGATTCCAGATATTGCGAAGTGGAGCTTGAAGCGAATAATCAGAAATCATCTGATGATAGCAAGAGAGTTGGGAAGAAAATTTCCGTGAAAGCAGAAATTGGAATTGCGGGAATCATAAAAGCTGGCGTTGAATACATCAAAGAGCAAGTTAATTGGGAAGATGATAAGGCAACCAATACCGGAAATAAGTCAGCGGCAACCAATACCGGAAATAAGTCAGCGGC
>ERZ860148.971-NODE-971-length-19659-cov-4.879106_pt1 | contig 19659 bp, 12 predicted proteins | sample MGYA00509981_ERZ860148 | MGnify/ENA primary metagenome ERZ860148 (study PRJEB30046, sample SAMN00715199) | human gut metagenome | study: EMG produced TPA metagenomics assembly of the A metagenome-wide association study of gut microbiota in type 2...
GCAATGTACATCAGACCGGTCTTGCCCCTATATCAGATGAGAGCGCCCATAATCATGGCAAAAAAGTCAAAAATCTTAGATATTCTTACCGGGCAAAACAGTGCTCCAAAAGTCAAAAGAAATAGAATTACGAAAGCATATTACTTTAACATGACATGTGCTTTGCAGGGAATGCATGACACAACGTAAAATGTTGGGTTGTGAATGGCTTATTTATTACGATTTTTTATTATAGCGAAATCCTATGTATAGTTGGATCTGGTTTGTTGTGTTGTAGATCAGCCCCTTTCCATGTTCAAAGGTATAGGAATCTCCTACTGTACTTCCGGTTGTTAAGGTGATTTTATCATCTGCTGTTACACCATTTCCGAAAAGGCTTGCAATCTGCTGTTTTGTCAAAGTAAAACCGCTGATCTCATGCCATACCGCGTCGTCAGTATCTTCATCCGAGACCACATATGTTGCCACCATATATTGGTAGACACGATAGTTCAGTTCTTTGCTTTTTCCCTGATAAGTGATCGTGCAGATATGCTTTCCAAGGGAGGATGTGCTTAGTCCATCCATCTCATATTCATCTCGTGAAAGCGTTTTAGTGCTGCCATCTTCGTAAACGGCTTTTACAGTAAGAACTGATAAGTCTACGGTTTCGCCTTTGTTATAGTCATTTCGCAATTCGCCATCCACCTGTATTTCTGCTAATTTTTTTGGTTTTGGTGTCGCTGTTGGCTTTGGCGTGGAAGTCTGCGTTGGCTTCGGTTCTTCTGTCGGCGTCTGCGTCGCAGTCGATGGCTGCGCAGTCTGATCAGCTGTACGGTTTGTCTCTGGCTTTTTCTCCGTAGCAGCTTTCTTTGTCTTTGTGTCAGCAGAATCTTTTTTACTGGAAGTGCTGCTGTTCCTTTTCGACTTTTGCTCTTTCTGTGAGACTCTCTTTTCGTCAGAAGTCTGATTGTTAATTCGATCCGCCATATCAGTCTCCTGTACCGCAGGAGCATTTTCTTCTTTCAGCGTCTCATCGCTTTTGCGATCTGTCTTTTCCTGCGTTGTATCTTTTTTAGCAGATAATTTTGTCATTGCAAAGGCATCTTCAAACTTTTTTTGTGTTTTTAATGCCGGATAGTTCTTCCCTGACTCTTTAGTCATTAAATAGGAGGTCGGATGATATGTAATCTTCTTTTTCTGACAACCGCTGAGCATAATTGCTATCAATCCGATCATAAAAAAATATAATATACTTTTTCGTTTCTTTCTCAAACCGGCACCCTCCCTTCTTTAAATACCATACCAGATTACAAGAACTGCCTTTTTGAAACGACTTGCGTTCCGAAAAATCTGCTTTCTGATATGTTCTACGTAGATTTCCATAGAGTGTTTTTCTTCTGCTTTTGCTTCTTCTTCCGAGAAAGCTCTTCGCTCTAGAATTGTAAGAACCTGCTCAATATTGCATTCCTTTTTCCAAATATCGGACGATATATTTTTTTCTGCTTTTGCAAAATCGCTTGAAGAAACTTTTTTCTGAAAATTCCGTTGAATATATTTATCTGTCTTAGCAAAACCATTCTTAGATTTTTCATCTTGATGCTCTTTCCAATCATTTTCACGTTGCTGTGACAAATCATTTGACGGGCTCTTTTGAGTATGATCATCAGATAGACGCTCATACTTTTGCATCTGATCGATAAAGGCATCACTTCTTTGTATCATTTCATGCATTCCATCTGCTTTTAACCAATAGGACAATTCTTTTGCAAGATAGCCGATCTGATCCGGCAGTGTTCCCTGCTGCCTTCCTTTCTTCCTCTGATATCGGCAGATACTCCGATGTAAAAGCAAAAATACAATTAATAGCACAATCATACCAAGCATAATGCCAACGTATCTCTGAATCGGTATTGTATGTTTCTCAGAAAGTTTTTTCGGCGGCATCTTAACATTCATTTGCAATTCTTCTGTTTTAACCTGATCCACACGCTGTTTTCTGTGTGCCTTCTCGCCTTCTCCATAATATTTCGGAGAGACCTCAACCGGTATCCATCCAAGTCCATCCTGATAGATCTCAACCCATGCATGAGCTTCGTCTGCATAGATATTACGGATAGTCTGCGCGGACTTTCCGCTGTTTTTTTCGTGCAAAGTTCCGTCTGTCTCTTCATCTGTCTGTGTATCGGCAGCCGTACTGTTCATACTCTCCGGTAAAGACACATATCCTTCCACATATCTTGCCGGGACTCCCAGATACCGAAACAAAAGCGTTCCGGCTGACGCATAAGAAGCACTTCCCCCGGCTCTTTGTTTCTGCAAAAAAGCAAGGATCGGATCAGCATAGTTCTGATCAGTAAAATCATCGGCTGTCTCTTCATTTCCATCTGTCAGATCTAATAAATACTGGCGGATCATCGTTGCTTTTTCCTGCACAGACATTGTTTGTACATTCTTTTTGATCTGTTGTGTAAAAAAGTGTTGAAATTCTTTTGGAATGGTAAGATATTCTTCTTTTACAAATTCTCTGTAAGTCCATTCACTTTCCAGATAATCAGATATTTCTTTTTGGGATTGTCTGGCTTCTAACTGTGCCAAAGTCTGAATCGTCAGATAATCCATATCTTTCATTTCGATCATCCGGTATGTCGTGTCTTTTTTGACAGCGTACCATTCATTTTGCAATGTACTGTCATGACCTTTTTTAAGCATACTTCCGGCATTTGTCATGCCAAAATACGGCTGATATTGATATTTTCTGCTTGCCTGTACATTCTTAACACGAACTTTCTTCGTACCCTGCTCTCTATAAGAAGTTGCCGACAATGCTTTAAATTCCTGCGTCCAGACACTCCAATTCCGGTTCTCAAGCCAGCGGAAACGTTCTTGGTGCTTCTTTGCATATACTGAATCATCCAATGCTTTCCATTGTCGATCCTGATAATTACTGCCGACAAAACCTTTCAGATAAAATACGCTGTCACTGTCTGTCTCTACTGTAAGACGCAGCTCTTTTGAATCGGTCGCTTTTCTCTTTCCTGTAAAATCGCCTTCGTAAAGATCGGCTGTACCAAACGCTTTTGTTTCTATCTTGTTCTTTTCTGCCCTTTTCCACTGCACAAACTGATCTTCATAAACAATTCCTGCTCCGGTAGCAATCCCCGTCAACAATATACACAATGTCAAAAGCCCGATTGTGCATTTCTCTTTTCTGACAGAAACAACATAACCATAACGAAATGCATCATGCAGACAATACAAAAATACTATCCACAATCCGATCGCACACATTATCACAAAATGCTTTCCAAAGAAAAATGCGACCAGATAAAACGGAAGCATACCGATAACCATGCCCAGTACGTTCCGACGATCCAGAAAATATTGTATGATCCATAAGGAAAGCAGTAACAGACTGCTTGCAAAAAAGATAGTTCCAACTGCCACAAACCGGTCACTGACAGCATATTCTTCTGCAAGATTTCCTGTTCGTTTGCTATACCATTGCAAAATGCCATTTATTGTCTGTAATGCACCATTCCACCAAAAGACACCACCAGGCAAAGAAAGCAGGCAGATCCCGGCACTTCCTATCAAAAAGGGATGATGTACTTTCCTTTTTAAAAAATACCAAAGAAATGATATGACAACGCAACAGCATACAAGCACGAGTCCCTGATAGATCGTAATATTCTTATGACAAACGAATTCGCAAAACAGAATTCCCGCAAGTAAAGAAAACGCAAAGAGAATAAGCACATTTGTCCCGATCATTCCGATATGCGCTGTTGCCTTTTTCTCTTCATACGAATATGCTTTCATATACTGCTCCTATTCCGATCCTGCTGATCTGATTTCTATACTTATAAACTTAGCATTAAACTGCAATAACAGCTACTTTGAAAGAAGTGCATATAACGCTCCTGTCGCTTCTTCGAGACTTTGTGTAACCGGTGCGTATTTTTTTATATCTACTACGCAAAATCCCTCCTGCATCGGAAGCATTCTTTGCTGTTCTTGGGTAAGATCCTCTGTCACATAGATTACTCTTGCATATTTTGCACCGACTTCTTTATGACTTCGTAAATACTGTAACGAATCATACCAGTCTTTTGCATCTGTTGGACTATTTTTCATTAACAAACTGACTGCTTTGAGATAATGTGCGAAATCAACGATCTCATAACAGATAAAATGTCTGCTTTCATAGTCAAACCAGCCAATATTATAAACTACTTTCTGCTGCATATATGCCTGACAGATTGATACCAAGACCTCATAGAACCGTTTGCGTTCTTCTTTTGACAGACTGTGTGGCACATCAAAAGTGATCAATACAAAGTTATCTGTAGGGGTATCAAATTCTCGCACGATCCATTCGTCGTATTTGGCAGAAAGCTTCCAGTTGATATTTTTACGGCTGTCCCCTCTGACATAATTGCGATATTGCAAAATCTCGCTTAAGTTGTTGCCTTTCCGATGCAAAAAGAAACGTTCCTTCTCATAATTTTCTTTCCATACCTGTGCAAGCCGGTCAAGCCGGATCGTCTGCGGCATGATCGTCGTGAAATATTCTTTCTTTTCTAATGCAATCTGAAAGAAAGATAAATGAAAAAAATCTTTTGCTATAATTTTAGGTACAGTAATACATACGGTTCCCGGATATTCCATATCGAGAGGAATGGCAAATCGTTTGTTACTATGTGCTGCAACAAGCCCGGTATAACCTATCTTCTTTGTTTCTTCAAAGACACGATTTTCTATCTGTAAAACTGCTTTCACCTGAAAAAGCGGTATCCTTCCGGTATTCTGTATCTCTATTTCTATAACAGGGTGTTCTGCCATGGTATATTCCGTCGCATGTACCGCTACTGTAACATGATGTCTCAGCATTTGGTGTGCCACTATACACAAAAGAACAACAAATCCTGCCAAAATCACAAGCCACATGCCGATTCTCCCTCCTTCTGTCACTCACGCTCTGCCAATCTATATCGTTTAATGAAAAAACATCCGTTCCTATTCACATCCATAATCGGTATCTATATATACTTGTACCGGATAATGATAGCTGTCTTATTCATGATTGCATACCGGTCAACTGCGTTTCACTACACTTATATCAGATAACGATATATGTTCATCCTATTGAAACAGAGAAGGTGGTGTAACCTGTTCTAAGATCCTCTGTAAAATGTGCTGTTCACTGTTTTCTTCAAGCTTTGCTCTTGCATTGCATATAATACGATGGGCACACACATCAATAAAAATTTCTTCGACATCTTTTGGTATCACATAATTGCGTTCATGAAATGCTGCATTTGCCATTGCCATTCTTTTGACCGCAATCGCTCCACGCGTGCTGACACCACGCTCAATCTCATCATGACTGCGGGTTGCTTCACATAACCGGCATATGTACTCTAAAATCTGATCTTTTACAACAACCTTTGCAATCTGTTCCTTGATCCGGTACAGATCTTCTTTTGTCGCAATCTGATGAATCTGTTGCATGGCATCTTCATCCGAATTTTCACGCAGGATCGTCACTTCATCCTCAAATGCCGGATATCCCATGGACAAACGAACCATAAAACGGTCGCATTGTGAATCAGGAAGTGGTTGTGTTCCCCCGCTTGTGATCGGATTCTGTGTTGCGATCACAATAAAAGGATCAGGAAGTGCCATCGTATTGCCATCTACGGTCACAGTCTTTTCTTCCATCGCTTCTAACAAAGCAGACTGTGTCTTAGAAGAGGTTCGGTTGATCTCATCCCCTAAAAGCAGGTTGCACTGTACGACACCCGGCACATATTGAAATTCCTCTTTTTGCTTATTATAAAAAGAATAGCCGATAATGTCGCTCGGCATTGTATCCGGTGTGAACTGCTGACGGTTATAATCCAGTTCCATGGCTTTTGCAATCGCTTTTGCCAAAGTAGTCTTTCCGGAACCCGGATGATCCTCCAAAAGTACATGACCGGATGCACAAATAGCCATTAAAACCTTCTGGATCACATCCTTTTTTCCTTTGATGACTTTCCCAATCTCCTGCTCGATTGCTTCTAATTTTTCATACATAATTTTTCCTTCTCCTTGTTTTATCATCGTAATAAACGCAAAGTTTTCCTTTTGCGGCAGTTTGATGTTTTCTTATAAAGTTTCATTTACAATGTCACTTAAAAATATACTGCCTGTTTTTTATAAAAATAACATACTATGAATGTAAAAACATTTGATGTTTTCATCTTATAAGCTATATTTTATAAAATTGTGTCAGTTTTCTTTTACACTCATTTTTTATAAATCTACCCATAACTTTCTTAGTTTTTTCTTTGTCTGTCTCAACATGCTACGCATCAAAACCATACATATTCATTACACAGCGAATTCCATATTCTATTTCTTCCCGCGAAAAATCGGACTGTTCTATAAATGTATCTTCTTTTTCATTCATATAAGAATATACTGCTGCCGCAAGCTGTAAATCCAGCAGATCTTTCTTCTCTGCACGTTCCCAAAGGATATTCTCTGCTTTTTCAAACTTTCCTTCATCTACCATTTGGGTAAGCTTCCGGTACAAAGAATCCTGCGCGGAATTTTCAATAAATTTGGGTTGCTTATATTTTTCTCCAAAAGCACCACCCGCAATTGCCATTGCTACACGTACAGCTCCACGTATTGTACGTTTCAACCCATGTTTGTTTTCATATTCCATTTTGTCTCCCCTTACCAATCTATATTATACAAAATCGCAAACACCCTCATTCTGATCAAGCGATCAAAATGAGGGTATCTGCTTTTATAATACTCTATATTATATTTTCAAGAAAAATGCGATTACACTTTCTTTTTTCTCTGTAGGATACGATTGTACCTTAGAGTTTTTGTTAAAATTAAGCCTTAGGACCTGCTGCTACTAATGCCTTACCAGCCTCATTTCCTTCATACTTAGCAAAATTCTTAACGAATCTCTGTGCAAGATCTACTGCCTTTGTCTCCCATTCAGAAGCATCTGCATAAGTATCACGAGGATCAAGGATTGCAGGATCAACACCCGGAAGTGATGTAGGAACTTCGAAATCAAAGTGTGGGATCTTCTTTGTATCTGCTTTGTTGATTGAACCATCAAGGATAGCATCGATGATACCACGAGTATCTTTAATAGAGATACGCTTACCTGTTCCGTTCCATCCTGTATTTACGAGGTATGCCTTAGCACCACTCTTCTCCATCTTCTTAACTAATTCTTCAGCATATTTTGTAGGATGTAACTCTAAGAATGCCTGTCCGAAGCAAGCTGAGAATGTAGGAGTCGGCTCTGTGATTCCACGCTCTGTACCTGCAAGCTTTGCTGTAAATCCTGATAAGAAGTAGTACTTTGTCTGCTCTGGTGTCAGAATAGATACCGGAGGAAGAACTCCGAATGCATCTGCTGATAAGAAGATAACGTTCTTAGCTGCCGGAGCAGATGATACAGGACGTACAATGTTCTTGATATGATCAATTGGGTAAGATACACGAGTATTCTCTGTAACTGACTTATCAGCAAAGTCGATAACACCCTTATCATCAATAGTAACGTTCTCTAAAAGAGCATCTCTTCTGATCGCATTGTAGATATCAGGCTCAGATTCTTTATCAAGGTTGATAACCTTAGCGTAGCAGCCACCCTCGAAGTTAAATATTCCATTGTCATCCCAGCCATGCTCATCATCACCGATAAGGAGACGCTTAGGATCTGTAGATAATGTTGTCTTACCTGTACCTGAAAGACCGAAGAAGATTGCTGTATTCTTTCCATCCATATCAGCGTTTGCTGAACAATGCATAGATGCAATACCCTTTAATGGGAGGTAGTAGTTCATCATAGAGAACATACCTTTCTTCATCTCTCCGCCATACCATGTGTTTACGATAACCTGCTCACGACTTGTAATGTTGAACATTACTGCTGTCTCTGAGTTAAGACCTAACTCTTTGTAGTTTGTAACTTTTGCTTTTGAAGCATTGTAAACTACGAAATCCGGTTTGAAGTTCTTAAGTTCCTCAGCAGATGGCTTGATGAACATATTTGTAACAAAATGAGCCTGCCATGCAACTTCAACGATGAAACGAACTGCCATTCTTGTGTCTTCGTTAGCTCCACAGAAAGCATCTACTACATAAAGCTTCTTGTTAGAAAGTTCTTTCTTAGCAAGTTCTTTTACTGCTTCCCAAGCTTCCTGGCTTGCCGGATGGTTGTCGTTTGGATACTCATCTGATGTCCACCATACTGTATCTTTTGAGTTCTCATCCATAACGATAAACTTATCTTTAGGTGAACGACCTGTGTAGATACCTGTCATAACGTTGACAGCGCCAAGTTCACTTTCCTGTCCTTTTTCATATCCTTCGAGGTCTGCCTTCATCTCTTCTTTGTATAACTCATCATAAGAAGGGTTGTGAACGATCTCTGTTGCTCCTGTAATACCATACTGACTTAAATCTACTGTTGCCATTTGCATTCAACCTCACTTTTCTTAGTATTTTTTGTCACTTAGTAACTGGTATATTGTGCATACCGGTTCAAAATTCTTCGTATCTCTCTGCTTTCCGATAAAGGATTATCCGAAAGTATCGGGGATACAATCATTTCACCTGTAACACAATTTGGATTTATCATCTCACAACTGCTTAAAAAAGTCAATCTATTTTCGCCGAAAATATTAAATTTGTATCTGCCATTCCCATGCATTTTTACCCTTTTAACGGTTTGCTATGACCTCGATCAATCTTCATCATCAATAGAAGCATTCCAATCATCCTGTGTCAAATTTTTGATCTTAACCCGGATTACTTTTTCAAAACCATTCGATGCGGTAAGCTTGTATGCTTTGTCGTATCCTTCATCCGGTGTAACCTCAGTAACCACGGTATCACTATCGCTATCGGACAGAGTAATCTTAATATCACTAAGCACACTGCTGTCTAGTTTATTGATACAAATCCTGCTACTGGTATTTTCATACACATTCTTTTCATTGTCATCTACCGTGTAGGAAACATCATACAAAAACATCTTATTTATCTGCTGATAATATTCTTCTACGGCATCCTGGATTTCATTCAACACCTCTATATCATAGCTGTCCACCTGCTGTCTCCATGCTGTCACTTTCGCATCCACTTCATCTGCACCATTTGCCATACCATTTGCAATATTCTCAATGTTAAACAACCGTTCACGAATGTTCTCTTTTATCTCCAGTACTTTAACTTCTTCATCTGATAATCCGACATTAGAAGGCTCCGTATGATATGTCACTTCATTAACATTTGTAAGTGCTTTTGTACGGCTGTCATAGTCACATACATGCCATAATGTTCCTTCTTTGTTTGGCATATAATATGTTGCCATCTTAAAACTTCCGGAATACACTTCTACTTTAACATTTGATGCTGCAAGCTGTGAACTGTCATTTGAGTCACAATTCGTATAATCATGTACATAGAAAGAATACACTCCGGGATATTCCTTGTAGATCGTAGTAGTCTCCGGACCTTCATAATCGGTATCATCCAGATCAAGATCTGCTACTTCTTCCTCACCATTCCATGCTGCCTGGTCACTATAGTATGTATGGAAATGATTTCCTGTGACATTTACCGGACCGATCAAATGAGAATCTGCATCGGCAACCGCACCCGATTCTTCATCACTCCATGTCAGGATAAAACGTACCTGAACGGTATAAAATATTCTTTCTGTATTTCCAAACTACTTTTGACATTTTATGCGTTATTTTTGACGTAACTGCATCTCTATCCAGCCTTGCATCCGATCCTTTGCTACCGTAAACGGAACCGGACCGAGCGACAAGAAGAACTTATGAAAGTCTTTTAGAACGAATTTCCTGCCCAGTTGCTTTTTTGCATCATTCAAAAGGTCATCTATTTCCAAATACCCTATTGTATATGGCATATAACTTGCCGGCTCTGCCAAAAGCGACTGATAGATTGCCATCATATTGCTTTTGCTAAATCCAAAATCCGTCAGATACCGTTGCAATTTCTTCTGATCCCATCCTTTATAATGAATACCGATATCAGCTTTTGCATACAGACAAAGCGTGATCAATGTGTTTTCTTTTAAAAGCTTAGCGACATCTTTTTTCAACCCTGCAAGATCATAACCGTATAACTCTGCATATGTTCCCCATCCCTCGGTATATCCTGCCACATTGATCATACTGCGAAGCGGTGACGGATTTTGCGATTGAAAATAGCACGTCTGGTACAAATGTCCCGGATATCCTTCATGACCAATCGTTGTAAATGCTTTTGACAGATCATATCTTTTATTTCGGTTGATATAGATGACATTATTTTTGTAATCATCGATTGCCGGAGTCAGATAGAATGCCGGACTCATGCTTTCTTCCAAAGACGCATCCACGTATTTTAATTCATATCCGATCGACTCATCCAGTGCAGGAAAGTCTTTTTGAATCGCTTTTTTTAGATGTTCCATTGCTGTCTGTGGCGTGTTGTATGTATATTCCGCTTTTTGTGCCTGATAATAAACATTCGGTGTATCAGAGATCACTTTTGCAATTTTTTTCTTCAATTCTTCAATCTTATTGTCTAAGATATGCTCTATTTCTTTGATGGAACGGTCTGATCCGGTCTTGGCTTTGACCAGGTAGCTGTAGTATTCTTTTCCCTTTTCAAGATAACAGAGTCCTTTTTGGTTCTTGCTGCTGCCTATTAGTTCTTTTAACCCTTCTGCGAGATTCTTATATGCCGGTATTACCGCATTCAGAACCAACTCTTTATTCTTTTGCTCATAGGTACTCTTCTCGGTATCTGTCATATCGGCAACGCTTAAAAGTTTACCCGCAAAGATCGTGATCAGATAATTCTGCTCTGTTTTGCTTACAAAATCATTGCATTGGTCGATGATCGCCTGTGCGGTTGTCTCCGACATAAAGATCCCTTTTTTCGCTTTCATCTGTTCAAAAGACAGAATTTCCTTAAAATATGCCGGAACAAGATTTAATAACTCCAAATAGGTATCCACATCGTTTTTCGAACGCAGGCTGTATTCCGCAAAATAAACCGGAAGCTGCGTCTGTATACCGGTTGTCGGCCCTAAGCATTCTGTATATTCCAGGAAATCTGCCGCTTCTAAATTCTGTTTTGATAAAAGATATATCGTATCATAGATCAGCTTTTGCTCTTTGGTCAGCTTTTCATAATCATAGGTTTCGAGTGTTGCAACGCGGTTTTCCGATATAACGAGACTGTTTTTCATTTCTTTTAGGGAATATTCACCAAGCGTTGGTTTCTCCTGTGTGATCCCATAATTTTCTTTTGCCTTTAATGTATAATTTAACGTAAAAGAATCCGAAGTCACTTCGTCCCGAAAGATCTGCTGTATCAGTGCATCAAAATCGCTTTGTGTCTTTTTTACACTACGGTTGTCCTGCACTTTCGGATGATCGAGCAAATGATAAGAAACCGGCAAAATGCCTTGTCTGATACAGACTGCACCAAGAACCGCAACAAGACAGATCAGAAAAGCAGCCAGCCTGCCACGATGCCCGAAAAATCCTTTTTTCCGATCCTGCATAAAGTATTTTTTGTAATCCTGTCTGCTTTGCTCTTTCATGAAATGCCTCCTGCCCTGACCGGTCACACCCGCTCTTTTATACCCTTCTATATGTATATGCACAAGCATTTCTTTTCATTCCTGATTCTATCATCAAGAAAGTTTCTTTTCATGCCCTGCTTCATCTGCAAGACAATTTTACTTCATTCCCGGTTACATCTTCAAGTCAATTTTGCTTCATTCCCGATTACATCTTCAAGATAGTTTTGCTTCATTCCCGGTTACATCTTCAAGATAATTCCGTTTCATTCCTGATTTATTCGTCATGAGAATTTCATTTTATTCAATTTGTATTACATCTTTCAGCACATAATGAAAAGTCGGTGCAGAACTGTCCTTATTTTCCTGATAACCTTTATTCAGATCAATAGTATCTTTTGCATCATATGGATTGATTCCTATATAATCCCCCTGAAAAACGGCAAGTTTGCCGGTTTTTAATTGTTTGATCGCATCTTCCATCCGTTCCTGCGTGCCTTTCGCCACTGCGATTTCATTTAATTCAAGCATTGCCACCCAGTTACGTTCAAAGCCTGCTCCGGCATCGTTTCCATTTATGTTGGCATTGACAACATCTTCGATTTTCTTATCTGATAAAACTGCACTAACCGCCTCTAAAATGTAAGGTTCCCAGTTAATACGGCATCCTGTCAGATAGGTTGTCGGTGCCACATCTTCCATGCTCTGATTATATGCTACATGATATGTGGTCTTTGTTCCTCTTGTCGCTTCACAGGCAACAGCCGGGCCGGTTGTGTCAGAATGCTGTGATATTATGACACATCCCTCATCTATCAGTTCCATAGCACACTTTTTCTCTAACGCATAACTCCCCCATGTATTGGTATATCTGACTGTCATAACCGCCTGCGGAACAACCGATCGTACTCCCAGTAAAAATGCCGTATAACCAGATATTACTTCCGCATACGGATACGCTCCGACATATCCGATCTTTGCCTGCTCTTTTGTTATTGTTTTATCTTTGATCATTTCTTTGATCTTCATGCCTGCTGCCACACCTGATACATAACGTCCCTGATAAACTGCTCCCATGAAAGTATGATAATTGCTAAGTTTTGGCTTTTCATTGGCATTGGATCCGGTTGCCTGACAAAACTGTACATTGCGATAGCGTTTCGCATATTCTTTTGTCTTTTCGGAAAATCCATAGCTGGTCGTAAAGATCAATTCACAGCCGGTATCAATCAGTTCCTGTAAGATTTCGCCCTCATTTCCTTCTGTCACATTGTATTTTGCATAGGTTTTTACACGATCTCCGTATTGCTTTTCAATCGCATTTTGCGCTTTAACAAAGTTCCCAGTATAAACAGTACTGGTATCACCTACATATACAAATCCAACTTTGATGTGCTTTTGTGTTCTCTTATCCAGCACAAGGAACTGAAACAATGCCGCAACGATGATCACAGCAATGGTACTAATGAATGATATTGCATATATTCTTTTCATATCGGTCTCCCTTTTTACAAAAACATTTTCTCTGCCTTTTTCATGCCTGATCTGACACGATTCTGATACAAACTACTGAACTTTCCCGGCTTTTTTCATTTCTCAGTCTGACATAATCCTGAACAATACTGCTTTTATCAAAACTATTATCCCGATCATATATTACGGTGCATAGATCTTTTGTACATCAATCGTACCGTCTTCGATCAGATCGAGCATGATATCTACAAGCATCGGATCAAACTGTGTTCCTCTTCCTTTTTTGATCTCATTTAATACAAATTCCATATCGAGCTTCTTTCGATAGACGCGATTTGCTGTCATTGCATCAAATGCATCTGCAATTCCGATGATCCTTGCATTTAAAGGAATCTTTTCCCCTTTCAACCCTTGCACATATCCCTTTCCATCATAACGTTCATGATGATATAATGCACCTTCATATACATGGTCTACCAATGTGAAATTCTTTAAGATCTCACCACCTCTTACGACATGCGATTTCATAACGGCATATTCTTCATCCGTCAGTTTGTTGTCCTTATTCAAAATGCGGTCAGGAATCGCAATCTTTCCAATATCATGTAAGAGGGCGGATTTCTTTAAATCTTCAATCGCCTGATCACTATATCCCAGCCTTTGTGCGATCATCGAAGCATATTCCGATACACGGAACGAATGCTGGCTTGTATTGACATCTTTAGCATCTACCGTCTTAGCGATCGTTAAAATCGTTTCATTTCCCATTTCAAGCTGTCTTTTCGTCAGTTCCAATTCTTTCTTCTGAATATTTAATGTCTTTTGGATCTGTGTTCTGACTACAAGCCATGTCAGATACGCAATTGCTGAGGTAAAGACAATACCAAAATAAAGATAGAACCACCAATGATCATAAATCTCTTTATCTTTAACGATCTGATAGGTACTTTCCTCTATGACTTTACTCTTTTTGTTGTCATATACTGCCATATGGAATGTGTAATTCCCGGTCGGCAGATTCGTATAAACGATATTTTTTAAGTCACTTTGCTGTACGATCGTTGCCTTTTTGTCAAAACCTTCGAGCCAGACACGCACATATGGGTCATTTGTCGAATAATTGATCACTTCCGGTATGATCTCTACATGAGAAACACCTCTTGGTATGTGAAACACCTCGCCTCGCTCTACCTGACCGGTCTCTCCGTCTAACTTGATCGACTTGAGCAACATACGATACGATGACTTCGTTGTACTATATGCGTTGATATTCATATAAACAACTCCGGAACCACCGGAAAGATAGAGGTTATCCTTGTCATCAACATAATTCCATGCATTTGGTGTCAATGACTCCCGTAATCCTTTTGTCGAATCCAGAAGATCATATTCTGTATCTTTATCATGTAACAGTTTTTTCTTATCTACAACATAAATTCCGGCTGCACTAAGGACAAAGACCTCTCCATGGTTTCCTTCTACGAGGTCAAAATTATTATAATACGGGAAATTCTTTAAAATTCTGATCTTTCCTTCTTTTGTGATGTAACAGATACTGTTGCTTGTGATCACAAAATATCCTTCATTATCGCTGTCTTTTACAATCCGCATGATCACGTTCGATCCGAGTCCATCCGACTTTTTAATGCTTCCTACCACGTTAGTATCTTGAATGACCGCAATTCCATTTCCATCGGTTCCCGCTAAAAGCGTTCCATCCTCTTTTTGCAGCATACAAAGAACTTTAGGGTTTGTCAGTCCGTCTTTTTCTTTGATCGTAGCACAAATTTTTCTATTTTTGATATAGGAAATCCCGAAATCTCCGGCAGCTGCCATCGTACCATCCGCCAGTTCAATGATCGATCGGAACTTATCTCCTGTCATACCATCTTTTTCTTTGTAAGTGTAGATCCGATCACCGGCAATTTCCCAGACACCTTCACCACCTGTACAAATCCAGAGATGATGTCTGCTGTCTTCTTTAAGACAACGTATTCGGACACCTTCCAGCTTTTTCGTCAGACTGTTATCTACCTTTTTGATTAACTTCTGATCCACAATATGTAATCCGTTATCCGTTCCAAAGTAAAACTGCCCGTTCCATTTTGTGACAGAATTAACAACATCCCCCGGCAAACCGACTTCATCATAAATCTCTGTAAATACCGACTTGCACATACGCAAAAGTCCTAAACGGGACGAAGTAAACCAAAGATTCCCCTGATAATCAATTAACATATGGTCAATTGAACTGTTAAACTGATTTGTATTGATCGTATGATAGATTCCCTCCTTGTCAATATATCCTGTTCCATTGTCAGCACAGACAAACCAATAACCATCTTCCGACTGTTGCAGGGATTTAATATTTATCATATCCCGACAGGAGATCACTTTTTCTTTCTTTAATGTTTCATTTTCAAATCGGTATACTTCTATCGAATTTTCCTGTGTACCAAGATATAGTTTTCCTGCATCATCAAATGTACAGCAGGTATATGCCGTGCCACTGATGCTTTTTTCTTTTTTAGTAACGATCTTACTTCCATTTAACAGGTATAGACATCCTTCATCCGTAACAGCAGCAACCGTACCCACAGCATCCGTCGATAGGCTTTTTGCATACTTAATCTCCGAAATGGTTTCCGTCACGGAAAGTCCACCTGATAAAGATACGATTGCTAATGCATCGGTCGTTCCAACATAAAAATTACCATCTGTATTTTCTGTAATACAACGAACCGAATCTGCAGGAAGTTTTTCGGTTGCATCCAATACATTTGATATTTCTCCGTTAATGCAGATTGATACTCCGCTATCATTTGTTCCGATCCATAATCTGCCTGCTTCATCTGTATACAGACAGTTTACGTTTTTCACCGATTCAAACTCGTTTACCCAGCGGAAATTACTTCCGGTATAACGGTACAGCCCGCCATACGTGCCAATCCACAAGACACCATCCTTTGTCTGGGCAATATCATTCGCTTTACCACCCGGCAGCCCGTTCTCTCCATTATAGATTGTTCTGACATATGTATTAAAACGATTGTCTGCACTATATTTACTCTTTTGCTTTGCACAGGCAGATGTTCCATCAAGCATTGCCTGCATACACAGTAAGAAAAAAAGCAAACCAAGCCATGTCTTTTTCCGTACATGACTTCGTCTGCCGTCTTTTTTGCGTACTACTTTTGCTTTTAATATAAAAAAGAATAAAAGTAATGTGATCACTTTATCTAAAAAGTCAACATAAAACTCACCGATGATACACCGGATCACCTTCTGAATCCCCATTAATTCCAAGAAACCGACAACGCCATCTCCCCAGACATTACCGGTCATCCCATTACTAAAGAAATAGTTCAAAGGTGCAGAAACGAGCACCGAGATCATTGTCACTAAAAAGCTCAATGACAATGTCCTGAAAAGATTTTCAAAAAATCCCTTTCTTGCACAAATGCCTACCAGAATTCCAAGTGCAACATTTGTTAATGCATAAACAAGTGAAAGCGATGAATGCAATCCGTATATAATATTTACCGCCGCTCCAATAAAAGCACCGCATATCGGCCCAAGCACATATGCAGCCAATACTGTCCCAAAAGAATCCATCCATAAAGGAAGCTGCAGTGCTCCTGCCAGCCATTTTCCAATGCAATTAATCAAAATGCATCCGATTACAAATATACTTATCTCATAACTTTTTCTGTGCTGCATCTCATACCTGCTTTCTTCTGTAAATCAAATCAAAAATTCCCACTACTGTATGTGCATCTTTACATTGCTGCAAAAGTGCAAAGTCAATGCTTTGCACTACAAAAATCACTCTGTAATTCTTGCCAGCTCCCCCACTGCTATATGTACACTCTTATAAAAATGCATAGTAAGTAATGCTATTATAATGGTTTTTTACCATGTTCACAAGAGAATACGACTTATTTTTATACATTTTTCGCTCGTATTATACATTTTTATCCTGTGATCCCATAAAACCTTTGTATTATTATGTATTCCAGGAAAAATTTGAACTAAAAAGGTGCAACGCCAGCGTGTTGTGCTACTGCACGAGCATTTTCCTATTCCATAAAGCAAAGGCACCGGACTAGAATTGCCTCCCAAAGTCAGATTTCGGGGTGACAGTTCCATAACCGATGCCTTTGCTATCTTTAAAAAGTATTCTTATATATTAATCCTCGTTTTTTGAGGGTTTATCACTCTATTCTCCCAGATCAAAATGCTGTACCATATCCGTCAGAATATTTGCCTGTGCAGCCAGTTCTTCGGAAGTAGCTGAGGTTTCCTCTGCAGCTGCCGAATTATCCTGTACACTATTAGAAATCTCTTCGATGCCTAATCGGATCTGCTCTACGCTCTGCTCCTGTGCCACATTATTCTGTGCACTCTTTCCGATCAGATCATTGACATTCTGTACTGCTTTAAGCACTTCATTCATCGAATCTACCACTTCATGTGCTAATGATGTACCCTGCTCGATCTCATCAATGGAAATGCCGATCAGATCTCTTGTATTGCTTGCTGCACGCGAGCTTTCATCAGCAAGTGAGCCGATCTCAGAAGCAACGACAGCAAATCCTTTACCTGCTTCTCCTGCTCTGGCGGCTTCAATCGACGCATTCAAGGAAAGAAGGTTGGTCTGATCTGCAATGTCTTCAATCGTCTTAATGATGCCGACAACTTCATGCGACTTCTCAGAGATACGATTCATGGCATCCATCATCTGTATAATCTGATCACTGCTGTTCTTCATCATGTCTGTTACACGTTCTGTTTCTACAGCAGATTCTTTTGCACTTTGTGTATTTTCATTTACCTGCTCCGAAACAGATACCGCTGTTGCTACCAGCTCCTCAACGGATGCAGCCTGTGTACTTGCACCCTCTGCAATGCTTTGTGCTGCTTTTGAAAGGTCATTTGCTCCGGACAATACCTGCTCTGAGCTTTGAATAATGTTATGCATCATATCCTGCATAGAGGCAGAGATATGTAACAGAGCAGTTTTTACCTTTGCAAACTCTCCGGAATAGTCATATTTTAACGAAACCTTTAACTTACCATCTGCAATCTGGTCTAATATATCTGAAATTTCATCAATATAATCAATGTATTTCTTCAAACGGTCAACCGTCTTTTGAATGGATTCTGCAAGCTCACCGATCTCATTTTGCGATTCAACATGAAGTGCTACATCAAGATTTCCTGCTGCAAGCTCCTGTGCTACATCATTTAATGCTACGATTGGCTTAGAAATGTTCTTTGCCACTTTACGGATCGCAAGTACGATCGCAGCTACACCAATCACAAGAAGGAAGACCAGTCCGACCAGACTTGTAATCAGGGAGCTATAGTATTCACTCGCCGGCAGACTGCTTAACACATAGTATCCTTTGGAGCCAATCTGTCCTACATATCCCTCCTTTGTTGACTTATCTGCTTTATAAGAAAGGAAAGTACCTTTTTTGCTTTTAAGTGCATTCATAACGTCATCTGAAATATTTGCTTCTGATAGCTTCTTTAATTCATTTTCTTTTGTTGGGTGATATACCATCGTTCCATCTTCTGTCAAAAGAACGATATAACCCTTGTTGCCAATCTTGTATTGTGAACAGATCTCATTAATATGGTCTAACGAAATATCTACACCTGCCACACCAAGAACCTTGTCGCCGGATTCGTTGTAGACCGGTGCCGCCACACTCATGATCTCTTTTCCTGTGCTTACGTCCTGATATGGTGCTGTCAGCATTGATTTTCCACTTTCTGTTACCTTATACCATTCTCTTTGTGTTATTTCAAAAGAAGCGTCACTGGTAAATCCATCCGACTGTGTCAGCACATTCGCATCAATATCACCTACCCATGTTGCCATGATATTTTCTTTATCAAAGTCTGCTGTCTTTTTCAGCTCATTAAATACATGAGAATATTTATCATTTTCGGTAATCTTATCTCCTGCTTTTGTTGTATCAAGGAGCTCTCTGACATTGCCATCCAAAGCTATCTGTTCTACAGTCGTAACATAATTTGTAAAGAATGTTTCCAGCTGATAAGAAGCTGCCTTTGACTGCATGGTAAGATCCTGCTTTTGTGCACTTATGCTGATATTATCGATCATAATAAAGACTAATATCAGAACCAGTGCAAAGATTGCCAATACAACACTTAAGATGCGTATTGTAAGCTCATTTGCTATCTGCTTTTTCCTTTGTTCCTTCTTCATAATCTCTCCTTTCTGCTTTTCTTAGAAAAGCAAATACGTATTGTCCGCACAATTTCCATCTTCTATCGATCAAATTGTCAAAAGTCCATTTTCAAAAACAGCCTGTCAGAAAAGTTCAATCCTTTTGATTTTTCAATCTCATATTATATATTATACAAATTTTATTCTAAAAAAACAGTATCTCGGCTGTCTATTCTCACCCTCTGCGTCTATTTTTTCGAAAAATCAGTATGAGAGCTGCTATCCCCCAAACGCTTGACAAAGAGCCATAAAAAAGTGCAAAGCCAACGCTTTGCACTCCAAGAATTGCTAAAGCAATTCTTGTTGGTGTACC
>ERZ860148.976-NODE-976-length-19604-cov-4.800808_pt1 | contig 19604 bp, 14 predicted proteins | sample MGYA00509981_ERZ860148 | MGnify/ENA primary metagenome ERZ860148 (study PRJEB30046, sample SAMN00715199) | human gut metagenome | study: EMG produced TPA metagenomics assembly of the A metagenome-wide association study of gut microbiota in type 2...
TGCTACTTTGAGCTTGTTGTGTATCAGCTTGTGGTTGAGCAGCTTGAACAAGTTTTTGAGCAACTTCTGCAAGCGCTTGAAGTTTAGCTTCGATTGCTGCTTTATCTTCGCCTTTCGCTGCAGTTTCTAAATCGCTTAATGCGCTTTCAATTGCTGCACGATCTTCAGCTGGAACTTTGTCACCGGCTTCTTCTAATTGTTTACGTGTGCTGTGTACAAGGTGATCTGCTTGGTTGCGAGCTTGTACTAATTCTTCAAATTTACGGTCTGCTTCAGCGTTTGCTTCTGCATCACGAACCATTTTTTGAATTTCTTCATCACTTAAACCTGAAGAGGCTTTGATGGTGATTTGTTGTTCTTTACCTGTACCTTTATCTTTCGCAGAAACATGGATAATACCGTCAGCGTCGATGTCGAAGGTTACTTCAATTTGTGGCATACCGCGTGGAGCAGGGTTGATGCCTTCAAGGTTGAATTGACCTAAAGATTTATTCGCTGATGCTTGTTTACGTTCACCTTGTAACACGTGAATGGTTACTGCACTTTGGTTATCTTCTGCTGTTGAGAACACTTGTGATTTTTTAGTTGGAATCGTCGTGTTTTTCTCAATTAAGGTAGTCATCACACCACCCATGGTTTCGATACCTAAAGATAATGGTGTTACGTCTAACAACAATACATCCGTTACATCACCTGCTAATACACCACCTTGAACTGCTGCACCGATAGCAACGGCTTCATCCGGGTTCACATCTTTACGAGGTGCTTTACCGAAGAATTCTTCTACTTTTTGTTGTACTAATGGCATACGGGTTTGACCGCCCACTAGGATAACATCATCAATTTGTGATGCACTTAAGCCAGCATCGTTTAATGCAACTTTTACAGGTTCAAGTGATTTCGCCACTAAATCTTCTACTAAAGATTCTAATTTAGCGCGAGTTAATTTGATGTTTAAGTGTTTAGGACCAGTTGCATCTGCAGTGATGTAAGGTAAGTTCACATCAGTTTGTTGTGCAGAAGAAAGTTCAATTTTCGCTTTTTCACCTGCTTCTTTTAAACGTTGCATTGCAAGTGGGTCGTTACGTAAATCAACGCCTTGTTCTTTTTTGAACTCATCTACTAAGTAGTTGATTACACGGTTATCGAAGTCTTCACCACCTAAGTGAGTATCACCGTTAGTTGCTAATACTTCAAAGGTTTTTTCGCCACCTACTTCATCAATTTCGATGATAGATAAGTCGAATGTACCACCACCTAAGTCATAAACAGCGATAGTTTTGTTACCTTGACCTTTATCTAAACCGTAAGCTAATGCTGCAGCTGTAGGTTCGTTGATAATACGTTTAACTTCTAAGCCTGCGATACGACCCGCATCTTTTGTTGCTTGACGTTGAGCATCGTTAAAGTATGCAGGAACAGTGATTACAGCTTCAGTCACTGGCTCACCCAAGAAATCTTCTGCAGTTTTCTTCATTTTTTTCAATACTTCTGCAGAGATTTGTGGAGGTGCAAGTTTGTCACCTTTTACGTTTACCCATGCATCACCATTGTCTGCTTTGGTGATTTCAAATGGCATAATATCGATGTCACGTTTTACTTCAGCATCGTCAAAACGACGACCGATTAAACGTTTAATCGCGAATAATGTATTTTTCGGGTTGGTCACTGCTTGGCGTTTTGCCGGTTGACCCACTAAAATTTCGTTATCATTTGTATAAGCAATAATTGACGGGGTAGTACGATCACCTTCTGCGTTTTCAATTACGCGTGGTTTATCGCCATCCATTACTGCAACACAAGAGTTTGTTGTACCTAAGTCAATACCAATAATTTTTCCCATTTTGTTACTCCTAAGTAAAATTTTTAATTCGTTGTAAATCATTACGATGAATAAGATGTGGATACTTTTCCGCATTTCAAGAGGCAAGATTTAAATTTTTTCTTCCTTTTAAAGTGCGGTCATTTCCGTTCTTGTTTCACAAAATAAGTCCAGCTGAACAAAGTTCAAGGGGGAAATATAAAATTATTTTGAAAAAATAAGAAAAAAATTGTGTTTTGTGGTAAATTGCCGACAATTTTGATCATCTATTAATTTAACAAAGGAATCCAAATGAAAAAATCAGCAGTAGCATTAGGTGTGATTGTGGCTCTTGGTGCGGTAGGTGTCGGTGGCGCTTGGTTTACCGGGGAAAAAGCTCAAACTGAATATTTACGCCAAATTGAATTAGCAAATAAACAAGCTCAGGCTTTAGGCTTATCTGATTCATTTAAGGTTGTTTATAAAAATAAACAGTTTGATCGTGGTTTCTTTACCTCTCAAGTAGAAGATGAAGTGGTTATTTCTTTACCTAAAGAAGGGAAAGTATTCACTATTCCTCTTTCAACGAAACTTTATCATGGACCATTTCCACTCGATCAATTGACCAAATTTAATTTCATGCCAGTAATGTTTTCAGCACAAGGTGTGATTGGTAAAAATGAAACAACCCAACCTTTATTTGATTTGCTTAAATCAGATAAGCCTGTTCAATATCAGGCTTCTACTAGCTATAACTTGGCAACAAAAGGTAAAGTTGAATTAGCGGGTGGAGAGCTAACTGATCCAGAGTCACTAGGAACGAAAGTCACTTGGTCAAATATCAATATGGGCTTTGATGTCAATAAAGATCTCGCTGGCAAATATGATATGACCTTAAATGAAGTGAGTGCTACCGTCTTGCCAGAAGTCATGGAGGAACAAGATGGCGAAGATATGCCTAAATCAATCACAATGAAAATGAAAGACATGAAAGTCGAAGGTTCATATAATCCAACTAAGTGGGCTTACATTTATACAGGGAAAAGCACTTCTTTAGTTGACAGTTTTGAAATGACTACGCTCTATCACGCTGGAAAAGAGAGCTCTGTAGTCCAAAAGGGTTTTAAAGCAATATCTGATATTTCACTTGATGGTGATTTCATGAGTGCCAAAAGTGAAAATACGGTAGACTCGATAGCTATTGATGGGAAAGATTTTGGTAAATTAACTTACAACGTTGAGTTAAACCATATTGAAGCAAACGCAGCAAATGCATTGATTGAAGCGTTTTTCACTGTTTTCAAATCAGTCAGTGATGATGAAAACGCTAATCAGGAAATGGTATCTGAAATTTTAAGTTCATGGGCTGAAAATCATGGTCTGGCTATTTTTAATAATCAACCTCAAATTAAACTAAACCCTATTTCAATTTCAAATAGTCAGGGTAAAGTCTCATTAGATTTAAATGTGGCGTTAGCGAAAGATCCTAAATTTGATTTAATGGCGGGGAGTTTATATAAACAATTTACGGATTTTGCGTTAAATATTCACGTAGATAAAGAAATGATTGAAAAAACTCTTGCACAATTAGATCCAGAAGCAGATAAAGCTTTGATTAAAGCACAAATTGAAGAGCAAGCTAAGCAAGCGGCAGCACAAAATATTGTGGTGAATAATGATAAAAATGTGACGCTTAACTTAGTGCTTGAAAAGGGAGAGCTCAAACTTAATGGTCAAGTGATTCCAGAAGAGCAAGTTCAAGGCGTGTTATTTATGCTAATGATGGGAATGGCGGCACAGGGTCAGTAATTAACAACGAAATAATTAGAAAGGAGATAAAGTCATTTATCTCCTTTTTTATTAGGTTAAGATTATTTGACTAAGGTATCATCGTTTAGTCTAAACGAGCCTTTAAATATCCTTCATAATCGGGAATATCAATATTGATTTTCTGATCAAATAAGTTTGATGTTAAAAGAAAATCAGCCGTGCTTTGATTAATTGCTACGGGAATATTCCAAACAGTTGCAATACGCATTAAGGCTTTTACATCGGGATCATGTGGTGCTGCGTTCATCGGATCCCAAAAGAAAATCATCATATCAATTTTTTTCTCGGCAATCAGTCCGCCAAGTTGCTGATCTCCACCCATAGGTCCACTTAATAGCGACGCTATTTCAAGTCCAGTTTCTCTTGCCAATAGATGTCCCGTTGTACCTGTTGCATAAAGTTGATGGGGAGCGAGAGCTTCTTTATGTTTCTTTACCCAATTGAGCAGGTTTTGTTTGCAGCTATCATGTGCAACGAGCGCTATTCGTTTATGAGAAAAGATTGGGCGAGTTGTCGTGTTCATATTTTGTCCTCTAAAAAGCTTAAAAGCATGCGAACACTTTAGATCAAAGCGGGTAGGGAATGCAATATATAAAGTATGCTTTAACTTAACCCAAAAATTCTTTAAAAATGACCGCACTTTTAGTAACGAGTATTGCAATAACTCGAAGAAATGCGTGAGAACAGTGAAAATCTACTATCTTTCTTGCAAAAAATCTTCTAAAATTTACAAGATTTGTTAAATGTTTGTAACATTGATTAACAAGCTTGATTTTCGTGTTTGGTCATGACCAAACTTCATTTTCACTCAGTAAAATAAGGAAAGACTATGTCAAATACCTTAGTAAACGATATTGACCCAATTGAAACACAGGATTGGTTGTCAGCTGTTGATTCATTAATTCGTGCTGAAGGCACAGAGCGTGCGCATTACATCATCAATCAAGTGATTGATCAGGCACGTAATGGTGGTGTGAACATTGCAAAAGGTGGCGTAACAACCCCTTATGTTAATACCATCCCAGTTTCTGAACAGCCAGCATACCCAGGTGATAAAGCTATTGAGCGTCGTATTCGTAGTGCTGTACGTTGGAATGCGATCATGGCGGTATTACGTGGTCAGAAAAAAGATCTTGAATTAGGTGGTCACATTTCAACTTATCAATCTGCAGCAAGCATGTATGAAGTTTGTTTTAACCACTTCTTCAAAGCAGCGACGGATAAAAACGGCGGTGACTTAGTCTTCTTCCAAGGCCACGCAGCACCAGGTATGTATGCTCGTGCATTTGTTGAAGGTCGTATTACTGAAGATCAAATGAATAATTTCCGTCAGGAATGTGAGCCAGGTAAAGGCCTTTCTTCTTACCCACACCCGAAATTAATGCCTGAATTCTGGCAATTCTCTACGGTATCCATGGGGTTAGGTCCTGTAAATGCAATCCGTACTGCTCGTTTCTTAAAATACTTAGATAACCGTGGTTTAAAAGATACCAAAGATCAAAAAGTGTATGCTTTCCTTGGTGACGGTGAGATGGATGAAATCGAAGCAAAAGGTGATTTAACATTCGCAGCACGTGAAGGCTTAGATAACTTAATCTTCGTTGTAAGCTGTAACTTGCAACGTTTAGATGGTCCTGTAACGGGTAACGGCAAAATCGTTCAAGAATTAGAAGGTTTATTTGCTGGTGCAGGTTGGGAAGTGATCAAAGTCATGTGGGGTAGTGGCTGGGATAAATTATTTGCAAAAGATACTACCGGCAAATTAACCCAATTAATGATGGAAGTAGTTGACGGTGACTATTTAACCTTCAAATCTAAGAATGGTGCATACGTTCGTGAACACTTCTTCGGTCGTTATCCAGAAACCGCTGCATTAGTAGCAGATATGACAGATGATGAAATCTGGGCATTAAGACGTGGTGGTCACGATTCAGAAAAACTTTATGCGGCATTCCATAAAGCGCAAACTGCAGGTAAACCTGTTGTGATATTAGCGCACATGGTTAAAGGTTATAAAATTCCTGAAGCAGAAAGTAAAAACACTGCGCACCAATCTAAAAAAATGTCTCTCGAAAGCTTAAAATCTTTCCGTGATCATTTCCAACTAGATATTAAAGATGAAGATATTCCTAACTATCCATACATCACCTTCCCAGAGGGTTCGGAAGAGTACAATTATCTTCACGGTAGACGTAAAGCGTTAAATGGTTATTTACCAAAACGTTTACCGAAATTCACCACTGAATTTAAAGTGCCAGCATTAGAAGAGTTTGCCCCATTATTGGAAGAGCAAGCGCGTCCAATTTCAACTACAATGGCATTCGTGCGTTTCTTAAATACCTTATTGAAAGATAAAAATATTGGTCAACAAATTGTGCCAATTATCGCTGACGAAGCGCGTACTTTCGGTATGGAAGGTTTATTCCGTCAAATCGGTATTTACAACCCACATGGTCAAAACTATGTGCCTTCTGACCGTGATTTAGTGGCTTACTACCGTGAAGCGAAAGATGGTCAAGTATTACAAGAAGGTATCAATGAATTAGGTGCGGCATCATCTTGGTTAGCAGCAGCGAACTCATACTCTGTAAATAACCTTCCGATGATTCCATTCTTCATCTACTACTCAATGTTTGGTTTCCAACGTGTGGGTGACTTAATGTGGGCAGCAGGTGACCAATTAGCACGTGGTTTCATGATCGGTGGTACTTCTGGCCGTACAACATTAAATGGTGAAGGTTTACAACACGAAGATGGTCACAGCCATATTCAATCTCTTGTTATTCCTAACTGTGTGTCTTATGACCCAGCTTACGTTTATGAAGTGGCAGTTATCCTACAAGACGGTATCAACCGTATGTACGGTGAAAAACAAGAAGATGTGTTCTACTACATCACCACATTAAACGAAACTTACGAACAACCAGCAATGCCAAAAGGTGCTGAAGAAGGCATTCGTAAAGGTCTTTATAAATTTGAAACCGTTGAAGCGAAAGGCAACAAAGGTCATGTTCAATTATTAGGTTCTGGTGCGATCTTCCGTCACGTTCGTGAAGCGGCACAAATCCTTGCAAATGAATATGGCGTAAGCTCAGATGTATATAGCGTGCCTTCATTCACTGAAGTCGCTCGTGAAGGTGCGGATGCAGTACGTTGGAATATGTTACACCCAACAGAAACACCACGCGTACCTTACATTGCACAAGTCATGAATGATGCACCGGCTGTTGCGGCAACTGACTACATGAAATTGTTCGCAGAACAAGTTCGTGCATTTATTCCTGCACAAAGCTATCACGTATTAGGTACTGATGGTTTCGGTCGTTCAGACAGCCGTGAAAACTTACGTGAACACTTCGAAGTGGATGCGCGTTATGTTGTGGTTGCAGCATTACATGAACTTGCAAAACAAGGCAAATTTGATGCGAAAGTGGTCGCTGATGCTATCGCGAAATTTGGTTTAAAAACTGAAATTTTAAATCCGCTTTACGCTTAATAAACAATATCCTGTGCGCTATAACGCACAGGATCATCTACAAATAAAGTGCGGTTGATTTTAACTGCGTTTTTTAAAGGTAAGATAACATGTCAAAACAAATTCAAATTCCTGATATCGGTAGTGATGAAGTTACCGTAACAGAAGTGATGGTGAAAGTAGGTGATACCATTACCGCTGATCAAAGTATTATTAATGTTGAAGGTGATAAAGCTTCAATGGAAGTACCTGCACCAGAAGCCGGTGTGGTAAAAGAAGTATTAGTAAAAGTGGGTGATAAAGTCACAACTGGCACACCAATGCTTGTATTAGAGTCAGCACCTGCGCCGGCAGCCGCACCAGCAGCTGCAAGTGTAGTTGAAGTCAATGTACCCGATATCGGTTCAGACGAAGTAAACGTGACAGATATTATGGTGAAAGTCGGTGATACTGTTGAAGTTGACCAATCAATCATCAATGTTGAAGGTGATAAAGCGTCAATGGAAGTGCCTGCTCCTGTTGCTGGCGTAGTAAAAGAAATTTTAATCAATGTGGGCGATAAAGTTGTTACTGGCAAATTAATCATGAAATTTGAAGTGGCCGGTGCAGCACCAGCCGCAGCGCCAGTTCAACAGGCGGCAGCACCTGCAGCTGCACCAACAGCTTCAGCCATTAAAGAAGTGAATGTACCAGATATCGGTGGCGATGAAGTTAACGTAACTGAAATCATGGTTGCAGTTGGCGACAGCGTTTCTGAAGAGCAATCTTTAATCACCGTTGAAGGCGATAAGGCCTCAATGGAAGTGCCAGCTCCATTCGCGGGTGTGGTAAAAGAAATTTTAGTGAAATCAGGTGATAAAGTTTCAACTGGTTCATTAATTATGAAATTTGAAGTGGCAGATGCAGCACTTGCGCCTGCAGCAGCTCCAGCTTCTCAAGCAGCACCTGCAGCAGCGCCGGCAGCACAATCAGGTAATGTATCTGGTTTAAGCCAAGAACAAGTTGTAGCAAGCGCAGGTTATGCACACGCAACACCGGTGATTCGTCGCTTAGCGCGTGAATACGGTATTAACCTTGATCGCGTAAAAGGTACGGGTCGTAAAGGTCGTGTTGTGAAAGAAGATATCCAAGCTTACGTGAAAACCGCTGTTAAAGCGTTTGAAACTGGCACTGTATCTTCTGCAGCAGCGGGTAATGGTGTGGCAAATGGCGCAGGCTTAGGTTTATTACCATGGCCGAAAGTTGACTTCAGCAAATTTGGTGAAGTAGAAGAAGTTGAATTAAGCCGTATCAACAAAATCTCTGGTGCAAACTTACATCGTAACTGGGTAATGATTCCACATGTTACTCACTTCGATCGCACAGATATCACTGATTTAGAAGCATTCCGTAAAGAACAGAACAAGATTGTTGAAAAACAAAAATTGGATGTGAAAATTACACCAGTTGTGTTCATTATGAAAGCGGTAGCGAAAGCATTAGAAGCGTTCCCACGTTTCAATAGCTCTATCTCTGAAGACGGTCAAAAATTAACACTTAAAAAATACATCAACATTGGCGTAGCGGTAGATACACCAAACGGTCTTGTTGTACCTGTATTTAAAAATGTAAACAAAAAAGGTATTATCGAACTCTCTCGTGAATTAATGGAAGTCTCCAAAAAAGCACGTGACGGTAAACTTTCAGGTTCTGATATGCAAGGTGGTTGTTTCACCATTTCAAGCTTAGGCGGTATTGGTACAACTCACTTTACACCAATCGTAAATGCACCTGAAGTGGCAATTTTAGGTGTGTCTAAATCAGAAATGCAACCGGTTTGGAATGGTAAAGAATTTGAGCCACGCTTAATGCTTCCATTATCATTATCTTTCGACCACCGTGTGATCGATGGTGCTGATGGTGCTCGTTTCTTAAGCTATATCAATGGCGTATTAGCTGACTTACGTCGCTTAGTGATGTAATTAACGCGGTAAGATGTGAGTGATTAGGCTCACATCTTACAGAAAGGATCGCAAAGTGCGGTCAAAAATTTGAACGTTTTTACGAGGTAAAAATGAGTAAAGAAATTAAAACCCAAGTTGTGGTACTTGGTGCTGGTCCTGCAGGTTATTCAGCGGCATTCCGTTGTGCGGACTTAGGTTTAGAAACAGTACTTGTTGAACGTTATTCAACATTAGGTGGGGTATGTTTAAACGTAGGTTGTATCCCTTCTAAAGCATTACTTCACGTTGCTAAAGTAATTGAAGAAGCAAAACACGCAAGCAAAAATGGTGTGTATTTCGCTGAGCCTCGCATTGATTTAGATGAAGTGCGCGCAGGTAAAGAAGCGGTTGTGGCGAAATTAACCGGTGGTCTTGCAGGCATGGCTAAACAACGTAAAGTAACCGTTGTTGAAGGTTTAGCGGCGTTTACCGATCCACATACATTAGTAGCACGTGATCGTGATGGTAAACCAACCACTATTAAATTTGATAATGCAATTATCGCAGCAGGTTCTCGTCCAATTCAATTACCATTTATTCCACATGAAGATCCACGTGTTTGGGATTCAACGGATGCACTTAAATTAAAAGAAGTACCGAAAAAACTTTTAATCATGGGCGGTGGTATCATCGGTTTAGAGATGGGTACCGTATATGATGCATTAGGTTCTGAAGTTGAAGTGGTTGAAATGTTTGATCAAGTGATTCCAGCAGCAGATAAAGATGTTGTTGCAATCTACACCAAACAAGTTGAGAAAAAATTCAAGTTAATGCTTGAAACTAAAGTGACTGCAGTTGAAGCAAAAGATGATGGTATCTATGTTTCAATGGAAGGTAAGGCATGCAACGACACTAAACGTTATGATGCAGTATTAGTTGCAATCGGTCGTACACCAAACGGTAAATTGATCGATGCAGGTAAAGCAGGCGTTGAAGTGGATGAGCGTGGTTTCATTCATGTTGATAAACAAATGCGTACCAATGTGCCTCATATCTTTGCAATCGGTGATATCGTTGGTCAACCAATGTTAGCTCACAAAGGTGTTCACGAAGGTCACGTTGCGGCAGAAGTGATTGCAGGACAAAAACATTACTTCGATCCAAAAGTCATTCCTTCTATTGCTTATACTGAACCAGAAGTGGCTTGGGTTGGTAAAACTGAGAAAGAATGTAAACAAGAAGGTTTAAACTACGAAGTGGCTAAATTCCCTTGGGCAGCTTCTGGTCGTGCGATTGCATCTGAATGTGCAGAAGGTATGACCAAATTAATCTTTGATAAAGATACTCACCGTATACTTGGTGGGGCTATCGTGGGGGCTAACGGTGGTGAATTATTAGGTGAAATCGGTCTTGCGATTGAAATGGGTTGTGATGCGGAAGATATCGCATTAACGATTCATGCTCACCCAACACTTCATGAGTCTGTGGGTCTTGCGGCTGAAGTATTTGAAGGTTCAATTACCGATCTTCCAAATGCAAAAGCGAAGAAAAAATAATCGATTTTAATCCTTTTAAGGGCTGCTCATTGAGTAGCCCTTATTTTTTTGAGATCTCACTCACAAAATTGCATAAAAATTCAATAAAGACTGGCGGGCATAATGACTTTTTGATAAAATCCGACCAGTTTTGTTTTTATATTTTTTTATTATTTAAAAGCTATGTTAAAGAAGATTTTGATTATTGTAGGTTTAGCTGTTTTGACAACAGCCTGCTCTAACAATTCGGGGCAGGCACAAAACGGCATGATTAGTGAAAGTGATGATGCTGAGTTAACGGGATTGATTGCCGGTTTAGATGGGAAAAAAGGGGGCGTTTACCCTAAATTAAGAACTAACCGTCCTAAATCAGGTTTAATTGGTGACAAAGCACTTGCTCAAGTTTATAACGAATGGGTGGGAACTCGTTACAGAATGGGTGGTACTTCAAAACATGGTATTGATTGCTCTGCATTTATGCAAACTGCTTTTCTTGATGCTTATGGCATGGAGCTTCCACGTTCAACTTCAGAACAACGCTATTTAGGTCGCCAAATCCAAAAACATGAATTACGTAAAGGTGATTTGGTGTTCTTCCGTCGCAACAATCATGTTGGCGTTTATATTGGTAATAACCAGTTTATGCATGCAAGTACAAGCCAAGGTGTAACAATTAGTTCATTAGATGAAGATTACTGGTCAAGAACTTATACACAATCTCGTCGTGTGATGTAATGACAATTTTATTTCAACAAGAAGTGCGGTTAATTTTAACCGCACTTTTTCTTTATTTAGATTATCTGATTATTGGCTTAAGCCGCAAATTTCATTAAGTCTCTTCTTGGTTTCATTTGATGGATAGTATTCGTCACCGTGCCAACTAATGGAAGGTTTGTCCATTGTGTTGTTTTAATATTTTCCACTTTAGAATCTAATGCCATGAATACAAATTCATTACCGCTTACACCAGCAAATTCATAAATATGGAATTCATCTTGTTTTTCTAATACCACAAGATCACCGATGAAAAGGCTGTCATTTTTTTCAACCACTAACATATCGCCCATTTCAATTCCCCAAGCAAGCATATTCGGATTGGTAACACGAATAAAACAAGTTTGTTGTGGACGTTTGATGCAATAAAGGTTGAGATCTAATTTTTTATTAAATGTCGATTTGCTTTCAACATCATTGAAAAATGGCATAGGATGATAAGAAAACGTCATATCATTTTGTGCAACTGTATTTGCGTAGTTCATCATCTTGTGTTCCTTTTAGTTAATGAGTTTTTAATCAGTGGTTGTTTGTACAGTTGTAATATACTGGTATTAGATACAGTGTGTCAATAGGGCATAGAAAAAATTTTTTTATAGGCGAAAATTTTAGAAAAAATTCATTCCAAGCTTAAAAAGTTCAATTTTTTAATAAAATAATAAAGAAAAAATTTTCTTTTAAACAAAATTTAAGCTATCTTTACTCTGTTTCGGTGGATCGTAACGATCTGAAGTTCAACTTAATCTTTATTTAAAACTATTATGAATACATCACGTTTATTTCATTTTCTTTTCCAAGGTAATTTGGTAAAACGAATTGCCGTTGGTTTGGTACTCGGGATCCTTGTTGCATTGGTGAATGAGAGTGTTAAGAATTCATCAGGCATTGATCTTGCATCTAGCTTTGGCGTGCTGGGTCAAATTTTCGTTAAAGCATTGCGTGCAGTTGCACCAATTTTGATTTTCTTCCTTGTTATGGCAGCACTCGCTAATAAGAAAGTGGGCTCTAAAAGCAACATGAAAGAAATTGTCATGCTTTATCTTTTAGGTACTTTCTTAGCCGCCGTTGCTGCGGTAATTGCAAGTATGGCATTCCCGTCAGATGTTGCTCTTGCGGTAAAAGAAGATGCAAGTTCAGCCCCTCAATCTGTTGGTCAAGTCATGTTAACGTTAGTATTGAATGTGGTGGATAACCCATTAAATGCAATTTTCAAAGCAAACTTTATCGGTGTTTTAGCGTGGTCTATCGGTTTAGGTTTAGCCCTTCGTCATGCATCAGATGCAACTAAACAAGTTGTGGCTGATTTTGCAGAAGGCATTTCTAAAATTGTTCACGTGATTATTTCATTTGCACCTTTCGGTGTATTCGGTTTAGTGGCTGAAACATTATCTGACAAAGGCTTATCTGCGTTAGGTGGATATGTTCACTTATTATTCGTGTTAATCGGTACAATGCTATTTACTGCCTTTGTACTTAATCCAATTCTCGTTTATTGGAAAATTCGTCGTAATCCATATCCATTAGTGTGGACTTGTGTACGCGAAAGTGGTGTAACGGCATTCTTTACACGTAGCTCTGCAGCAAACATTCCTGTAAACATTGAATTAGCAAAACGCTTAAATCTTGATGAAGAAACCTATTCTGTGGCAATTCCATTGGGTGCGAATATCAATATGGCGGGTGCGGCAATTACTATTACTGTATTAACGTTAGCAGCTGTTCATACATTGGGTATTGAAGTTTCTTTTGTTAGTGCGGTGTTATTAAGTATTGTTGCGGCGCTTTGTGCGTGTGGGGCATCTGGTGTTGCTGGTGGCTCATTATTGTTAATTCCATTAGCTTGTAGCTTATTTGGTATTAATGATGACATTGCAGCTCAAATGATCGGTGTAGGTTTCGTGATTGGTATCTTACAAGACTCAACAGAAACCGCACTTAACTCTTCAACTGACGTATTATTTACTGCGGCAGTATGTATGGAAGAAGAGCGTAAAAACGGTTAATTAAATTAATCTGACAAGGCGGGCAAATTGCTCGCCTTTTGTTTTTAAAGGAAAGAGAATGACACTTTTAATTCAGCAGGCAAAATTTGAGCTTCATCAAAAACAGACCTTAAACTTACCGCACTTTGCGATTGAGCCACGACAATATTGGGTTGTGGTAGGCAGTAATGGGAGTGGAAAATCAGCGTTTGCGTTAGCTTTGCAAAATGAGTTGCCTTTACAGGAAGGGGAGTATCGTAATACTTTCAAACGTGTTCAATCCTTTTCTTTTGAAAAACAACGAGAAATTCTTGAAGCCACGTTAAAGAATTTAAACAACGATGATACCGATCCAGATTTTTTTGGTAAAACGGCAAGAGAAACCATTTTAAATGGCAGTACGGAGCTGGTTTTTTGTGAACAAATTGCAGAAAAATTAGGGATTACTTATCTCTTAGATCGTTTCTTTATCAAACTTTCCACTGGCGAAACTCGAAAAGTCTTATTGGCACAAGCGTTATTACAAAAGCCCGATCTATTAATTTTAGATGAGCCTTTTGAAGGACTAGATCAACAATCTGTGCAAGATTGGATGGAGATGTTAAACGAACTGAAAAAAGAATGTGCAATCGTTCTAATCGTTAATCGTTTGGCCGATATTCCTGTTGAAGCGACTCATTTAGCGATGTTGGAAAATTTAGAGTTAGTATTAGAAGGTGTACGTCAATCCATTGAGCAACAAAGTATTTATCAACAATTAGTGTATGCGGAGCAGTCTGTTGATGTAGCGTTGCCTGAGCCAGCCTCACCATTACTAAAATTGCCTGAAAACCAACCGCACTTTGAACTTAAAAATGTCACGGTTCAGTATGGCGATAAAGTGATTTTGGATCATTTAAATTGGGTTGTTCAGCCAAATCAAAATTGGTGGATTAAAGGACCAAATGGCGCAGGGAAGTCAACCTTACTTTCGTTAATTACAGGTGATCATCCTCAAGCCTTTGCGAATCATGTGGTGATCTTTGGCAGACAACGTGGTTCAGGTGAAACTATTTGGGATATTAAACAAAAGATTGGTTACGTAAGCAGCCAATTGCATTTAGATTATCGTGTGAATTGTTCCGTGCTAGATGTGATCATTTCAGGCTTTTTTGACAGTATTGGGATTTATCAACACGTACCAGAGGCAATTCGTTTGAAAGCCATGCAATGGTTGGCTCGTTTAAATCTTACTCATTTAGCAAAAAAGCCATTTCGTTCACTTTCTTGGGGACAGCAACGTTTATTGCTCATTACTCGTGCGATGGTGAAATATCCGCCTGTTTTGATTTTAGATGAGCCTTTTCAAGGGCTTGATGGATTAAATCGCAAGCTCGTGAAACATTTTATTGAGCAATTGGTTAATAATAGTAAAACCCAACTTTTATTTGTCTCTCATCAAGATTTAGATGCCCCGAATTGCATTACGCATCTTTTTGAATTTATAAGAGAAAACGATAAATATATTTATGTACAAAGTGCGGTCTAATTTGATAGACTTTTCTTATATTTCCTCATCATTAAGGAGCAATCTATGGAAGGCTTATCTATTGCCGCAATCGTCTTTATTGTATTAGTTGTAGTCGTACTTTTTTCAGCACTCAAAACTGTACCGCAAGGTTATAACTGGACGATTGAGCGTTTTGGGCGTTATACCCACACTTTAATACCTGGCTTGAACTTTGTGGTCCCGTTTGTGGATCGTGTTGGTCGTAAGATCAATATGATGGAACAGGTATTAGATATTCCCTCACAAGAAGTTATTTCTAAGGATAATGCGAACGTATCCATTGATGCGGTTTGTTTCGTTCAGGTGATTGATGCCCGTAGTGCGGCTTATGAGGTGAATCATTTAGAACAGGCGATTATCAATTTAACCATGACTAATATTCGTACTGTATTAGGTTCGATGGAATTGGATGAAATGCTTTCCCAACGTGACTCCATTAATGGCCGTTTGTTGGCAATTGTAGATGAAGCGACCAATCCTTGGGGGATTAAAGTCACCCGTATTGAAATTCGCGATGTGCGTCCACCACGTGAGTTGATTGATTCTATGAACGCACAAATGAAAGCCGAACGTAATAAACGTGCAGAAGTATTGGAAGCCGAAGGTATTCGTCAAGCAGAAATTCTACGTGCAGAAGGGGAAAAACAAGCTCGTATTCTGAAAGCGGAAGGGGAACGTCAAGAAGCCTTCTTACAAGCAGAAGCGCGTGAACGTGCAGCAGAAGCGGAAGCAAAAGCAACTCAAATGGTGTCAGAAGCAATTGCTAGCGGTGATACCAAAGCGATCAATTACTTTATCGCACAAAAATATACCGAAGCCTTAAAACAAATCGGTGGTTCACCGAACAGCAAAGTGGTCATGATGCCGCTTGAAGCCGGCAATTTAATCGGCTCTGTAGCGGGCATTGCTGAATTGTTAAAAGGCGACAAAAAAGCGTAATTTCTTAAAGTGCGGTTAAAAATGACCGCACTTTTTCTCTCAAGGAGTTAATATGGCAGATTGGTTAACAACTTGGTCAGTATGGCATTGGTTGGTATTAGGTTTTGTATTGTTAATTGCTGAAACCCTCATACCCGGCGTATTTTTATTATGGTGGGGCTTGGCTGCGATTGTGGCAGCAGGCGTAATGGCATTGGTGCCGAGTTTATCCTTAACCGCCTTAGCCGTTTTTTATGCAATTTTAGCGATTATATTCTCATTGCTTTGGTGGAAATATCAACATAGCAAAGATAATCAGGATCAATCACGTACAACCTTAAACCAACGGGATCATACTCTGTTAGGTAAAAAAGGCACGGTATTAGAAATCGGTTCTAACGGGATTGGTCGTGGTGCCTTTGGCGATACCACATGGCGTATCCAAGGCGAGCATTTAACAGTGAATGATCTTGTGGTGGTAGAACGCGTTGATGGCATTACACTGTTAGTTAAAAAGGTAACAGAATGAATCATTTAATTATTTTTGCACATCCCAATAGCCAAAAAAGTTTTGGTCGCGCCATCGTGGATCGCGTTGTAAAAGCAAGCCAACAGCTTGGTGTTGAAACCCATTTGCGCGATCTTTACACCATGGAATTTAATCCAATTATTTCCTTTGAAGAATTACAATCGGCCAATAAGGGTATAATTCCAGCGGAAATTCAGCAAGAGCATGATTTTATTCGCCAAGCTGATTTAATTACGATGGTTTATCCGTTATGGTGGATGGGCTTTCCTGCAATTTTAAAAGGCTATTTAGATCGTGTGTTAAGCCATGGTTTTGCTTATAAGACAGAAAATGGTGAATCCAAAGGTCTAATTCAAGGCAAAGTAATGCAGCAGTTTATCACCATTGGTAGCAGCGTGGCGCAATATCAAGAATACGGTGTAGATAAATCTCTTAATCATTGTTTGATCAATGGGTTATTTAATTATTGTGGTATCGAGAATGTGGATTACACTTTATTCGGAGATATTCATATTATCGATGATGCAGCCCGCCAAGCGATGCTTGATGAAGCTGCTGAAAAAACAGCAGCAAAATTGACCGCACTTTTAGCTCAATCTTGAGCACAATTATAGGAAAGCAACAGATGTCAGAAACTCAAGTCAATAATTTCTCTTTAATTAGCCGCTTATTCGGCAATTTATTTTATCGCAGCCCTACGGATCCAATTTTAAGTGGGGTATTTGATTGGCTGCAGCAACAAGGTTTAAGTCAAGTGTGGGCACTTTCTACGGATAAAGAAAGCGAAGTGGCCATTGATAATTTACAGATGAAAATTGATTTAACGTTACTTGATCAAGAATATCAAAAATTGTTTGGTCCAAACGGTAACGTGCCGACAGCTATTTCAAGTTATGATATAGATGTGCAACGTTTTGTGGATTTCCGTCATGCTCGTAACGTGCCAGAGGCAGAGAATGTGGATCATTTCGCCTTGTTATTGCTTACAGCTTCTTGGTTAGAAGACAACACAGAATCACTATCCGCTCAACAGGATTTATTCGGTGATTTCCTGTTGCCTTGTGCAGCGAAATTCTTAACCCAAGTAGAAACTTATGCCACACTTCCTTTCTATCGTTCATTAGCGTATTTAACCCGTGAAATTCTTGCGGCAATGGCTGATGAATTAGAAGAAGGCGAGTAGTTTTCATCAATAGAATAGATCCCTAAAAGAGATTTTTAGATGCTAATAAAAAAGCCCTGCATATCAAAACGCAGGGCTTTTATTTAATGGAAGATCAATTATTCTTCAGAAGTCACATCTTCAGTGCCTTCGTCTTCATCATCCACATCACAAACACGTTCAAGACTGACTACGTGTTCATCTTCTGCGGTACGAATTAAACGAACCCCTTGGGTGTTACGGCCAACGATACTTACTTCACTTACACGAGTACGCACTAAGGTACCTGCATCAGTGATAAGCATAATTTGGTCGGTTTCTTCTACTTGTGTCGCCGCAACGACTTTACCGTTACGTTCGCTCACTTTAATCGAAATCACCCCTTTGGTATTACGCGATTTGGTTGGGTATTCGCTTAGTTGGGTACGTTTTCCATAACCGTTTTGCGTCGCAGTAAGAATTGCACCATCATTTTTCGGTACAACTAAGGAAACGACTTTATCGATGTTGAGATCGAGAGTTTCTTCTGCATTATCGTCAGAAACGTCTTCAATTTCGACCGCACTTTCATCGTCAGCGATGTCATTAGTAAGGGCAAGTTTAATACCGCGTACACCTGTTGCTAAACGACCCATTGCACGTACTGCGCTTTCAGCGAAACGTACCACGCGACCTTGCGAAGAGAACAACATGATTTCGTTAGAACCGTCAGTGATATCTACACCGATTAATTCATCTTCATCACGTAAGTTCAAGGCGATGATACCGCTTGAACGTGGACGGCTGAATTCGGTTAGTGCAATTTTCTTCACAATACCGCCGGCCGTTGCCATGATGACGAATTTATCTTCTTCATAAGCAGAGATTGGCAAGATTGCGGTAATACGCTCATTTTCTTGTAACGGTAGAATATTGACAATTGGACGACCACGCGCACCACGGCTGGCTTGTGGTAATTGATAGACTTTCAACCAATATAAGCGACCACGGCTCGAGAAGCAGAGAATCGTATCGTGAGTATTCGCTACTAAGAGTTTTTCGATGAAGTCTTCATCTTTCATCTTCGTTGCAGATTTACCTTTACCACCACGACGTTGTGCTTCGTAGTCGGTAAGCGGTTGATATTTCACATAACCTTCGTGAGAAAGGGTCACTACTACATCTTCTTGAGCGATTAAATCTTCTAAATCAATATCACCGGAAGCTGCAGTAATTTCGGTACGACGTTCATCGGCGAATTGTGCACGTACTTGTTCAAGCTCTTCACGAATCACTTCCATCAAGCGCTCAGGGCTGTTAATGATGTGGAGAAGTTCTGCAATTTTAACCAATAACTCTTTGTATTCATTGATCACTTCTTCGGTAGCAAGCCCGGTTAAACGGTGTAAGCGAAGTTCTAAGATTGCATCAACTTGTTCTGGAGAAAGATAGTAATCAGAACCTTGAATACCAAATTCAGCGGCTAATTCAGCTGGGCGTGCCGCTGCATCAAGTAAGCCTAAGATCTCACTGTTGAGTTTCCAAGGGCGAGAAATTAACTTTTCAGCCGCTTCTTTACGCTCTTTCGATTGACGGATGATGTCGATGATTTCATCGATATTTGAGGTTGCAACCGCTAAACCTTCTAAAATATGGGTACGCTCGCGGGCTTTACGCAATTCAAATAAAGAACGGCGAATCACCACTTCGCGACGGTGCATCACAAAGGCTTCAATGATTTGTTTTAAGTTGAATAAACGTGGTTGACCGTGATCTAAGGCCACCATGTTGATCCCGAAGGTCACCTGCATTTGGGTAAGCGCATAGAGGTGATTTAATACCACTTCGCCTACGGCATCACGTTTGATGTCAATTTCAATGCGGATCCCTTCTTTGTTCGAAAGGTCGATAATATTGCTGATGCCTTCGATTTTTTTATCTTTGATAAGCTCAGCAATTTTTTCCACTAATTTGGCTTTGTTCACCTGATAAGGCAATTCAGTCACAATGATTTGTTCTTTGCCTTTATCTGTGGTTTCCACGCTAGCACGAGCGCGAACATACACTTTGCCGCGCCCCGTGCGATAAGCTTCTTCAATCCCTTTACGGCCATTAATCAATGCCGCTGTTGGGAAATCTGGGCCAGGA
>ERZ860148.986-NODE-986-length-19405-cov-11.912817_pt1 | contig 19405 bp, 16 predicted proteins | sample MGYA00509981_ERZ860148 | MGnify/ENA primary metagenome ERZ860148 (study PRJEB30046, sample SAMN00715199) | human gut metagenome | study: EMG produced TPA metagenomics assembly of the A metagenome-wide association study of gut microbiota in type 2...
TACAAGAACTTGTAAGTAGTATGTCATTTATGATTACGAAAGCATACACGATGAAGCAGTAAGGAATGTTTGTAAAACGTCCGATTTCTTGATATGGATATGTTTGTCTATATTTTAAGTGGCAGGTGGATACAATGGGAATTGAAGCAGTAAAGGGAGCAGCAGGTGCTCAGAATTATCAAAGTCAGGCAGTAACACAGGCAAAACCCGTAGAAAGTGTATCTAAAGTTAGTATTAATACATCAGATGCAGTTAATGTTACATCAGATTACTCAACACAAGTAATTAGTAAGACAAATGAGGGTGCAGCTAATAATTCAGATAGTCAGAGCAAGAGCAAAAATCAGGACGACGGTAATGCTCAAAGACAAATGCCAGACATTAAAGAAATTAATAAATTAATTAATCGTAATACGGTAGCAGAGTTTGGTTATAATGAACCAACTCATAGAGTTACAATTACAATTAAAGACAAGGAAACAGACGAGGTAATCAAAGAAATTCCATCTGATAAAGCCTTAAAGATGATTGCAAAGGCATGGGAACTTGCAGGACTCCTCGTTGATGAAAGACGATAATTAAATGGAGGTGTTAATATGCCTATAAGACTTTCAGGTATGTCATCAGGTCTTGATACAGAATCTTTAGTATCGGCGTTGGTGTCAGGGTATAGATTACAAAAAGATAACCTTGTAAAAGCACAAACAAAACTTTCTTGGAAACAGGAAAAGTGGAGTACTATGAATAGTAAGATATATTCATTCTATACAGGTTCATTAAGTACATCACGTTTTTCAAAGAATTACAATCTTAAAAAAGCAACAGTATCTAATTCAAATTATGCAGCTGTTGATGCTTCAACTTCAGCAGTTACAGGAACACAAAAGCTTAAGGTGAATAAGCTTGCAAAGGCAGGATACTTGACAGGTGGAGTAATATCTGCAACAGACTCGAATGGAAGTACAACTAAAGTTACAGGTACAACTAAGCTTAGTGATATAACAAATATAGGAAGTGGTACATCAGGAAGTCTTCAAGTAACAGCAGATGGAAATACTACTAACATACAATTATCTGATGATATGACAGTGGATAATTTAGTATCACAATTAAAGGCAGCAGGTGTTAATGCAAGTTTTGATGAAACTAACCAAAGGTTCTTTGTAAGTTCTAAAAATTCAGGAACAGAACACGAATTTTCACTAACAGCAGCTAGTGAAAGTGGTATGAAAGCACTTAGTTCATTAGGGCTTGCTGATACATCAGTGGACAATATTGACAATATAGTAGCTTCATATAAGAGTTTGGTTAATAGTTATTCTGATGCAGATACTTATGCAAGCAGTTATGCTGAGTCTAAGTATAACAGTGATGTAAGCTCTTTTAATAGTAATGTAAGTACTTATCTTAGCAATATTAAATCAGCGACATCAGATAAGGAAACAGCTAATTTAAAGTTAAAATATATAAATGAATTTATCTCAACAGCTGGTGATGATGGTGCTAATATTGAGCAGGCACAAAAAGACCTTCAAGCTAAAATAGATGCGTGGAATGAAACAGCTAAAAGTGATATAAGCACAGATGATGAGAAAGCAGAAGCAAAAAAGCAACTTGCAGCATTAAATAGTATCTCAAGTCTTACTACAGGCAAAATAGAAGCAGCTACAAAGCTTCAGACATCAACTCAACAACAGATTGATAGTGCGCAGTCAAAGCTTGATAGCAATACTGAAAAAATTGCTAATATGTATGAAGAGGCAGGCTTTGGAGCTTTAGACAGTGCATATACAATAAATGCTGAAGAGGGTAAGATATATATTATTGACAACAATATGCAAAAATATGTAGGTGAAGATGGTAAAATTGATACAGAAAATTACACATATTCATATGCAGAAACAGCAGTAGGAAATGATGATACTGCGGCTATTAATAAATATAAAGCGACAGCTACATCACAGTATGAATATGCCGAAAAAGCTATAGCGGCAGCTGATAGAATTAATGCAGGAACAGCTACTGATGAAGATTATGCTTTGTTAGGGGTATCGCAGAAATCAACAGATACAAGTGCAAAGAGAGTATATGCAGAAGACTCCGAAATAGAACTTAATGGTGCAAAGTTCACTAATAACACTAATACATATTCAATCAACGGCCTTACAATTACAGCAACAGCACTTACAGGTGACAATGAGATAACTATTACAACTGATAATGACGTTGATGGTATGTATGATGCAATAAAAAGCCTTATAAGTGATTATAATAGTCTTATAAAAGAGATAGATACAGCTTATAATGCAGCGAGTGCAAAAGGATATGAACCCCTTACAAGTGATGAAAAGTCAGCAATGACAGATGACCAGATAACAGAATGGGAGAATAAAATTAAGACATCACTTCTTAGACGTGATAGTACACTAAGTTCAATCTCATCAATGATGAAAAATGATATGCTTAAGTCATATACTATTAATGGTAAGTCATATTCATTGTCAAGCTTTGGAATATCAACAGCAGGCTATTTTTCTTCCGGAGAGAATGAAAAGGGCGTATTACATATAGATGGTGATAGTGATGATAGTGTATCAAAATCTAATGAAGATAAGTTAAAAGCAGCAATTGCAAGTGACCCAGATACTGTTATATCATTCTTCTCAAAGTTGTCTGCTGACTTATATTCAGACTTGGGAAAGAAAATGCAGGCTACATCGCTTAGTAGTTCATTAAAAGTATATAACGACAAAGAGATGGCAAAAGAGTATTCTGATTATACAACGAAGATATCGGATAAAGAGACACAAATATCAACTTGGGAAGATTTTTATTATAAGAAGTTTTCAAGTATGGAGTCAGCACTGGCTTCACTTAATTCTCAACAGTCATCGCTTTCAAGCTACTTTAGTTAAATTATTGTTTGCGTATAAGCGTGTTGTGATATATAATATATTGTAGAAATTTGTTCTAATGAATTATACAGTTAAAAGAGAGGATATAAAGATGGCTATTAATCAACAGGCATATTCACAATATAATAATAATAAAGTGCTTACAGCTTCACCAGCAGAGCTTACATTGCTTTTATATGAGGGAGCAATTAAGTTCTGTAATGTGGCAATTATTGGTGTTGAGCAAAAAGATATTATGAAAGTTCATAATAATTTAAAAAAGGCACAGGTAATTATAGAAGAATTGAGAGCTACACTTAATCACAAGTATCCCGTAGCCGAAGACTTTGAGAACATATATAAGTATATATATAATCTGTTAGTTAGAGCTAATGTTTCTAAAAAAACAGAAGATATAGAGACTGCGCTTGTAGAGCTAAGAGGAATGAGAGATACTTGGAAAGAAGTAATGAAAAATACTAAAAGTGTATAAGTAAACAAGATGTATTCATTAAAGGGAGTGCTGTGTGATGACAGATAGTTATCTTCAGATGATGATAGAAAGCCTTGTAATGAAAAGAGATATATTGCAACAGATATCAGAGCTTAATATAAGTCAAGCTAATATGGCAATGATGGATAATTCATCATTTGATGACAGTGAATTTTATTCAAATATTGAGCAAAAGGGTGAGTTAATAGATAAGTTGCTTGAGCTTGACAAGGGCTTTGATGCTTTATTTGAAAGAGTTAAGGCTTCAATTGGAGATAATAAGCAGGCTTATTCAGAACAGATAAAGCAATTACAAGGCTTAATAAAAGAAATAACAGCTCTAAGTGTAAAGGTGCAGGCACAAGAGTCAAGGAATAAGGTTATTGTTGGGCGAAAGTTTAACAGGATGAAAGCCGATATACAGAATGCTAAGAAAAGTACTAAAACGGCAAGTGCTTATTATAAGGTACAAAGAAATATAGATTATGCACCACAATTTATGGACAAGAAAAAGTAGACTATTAAAATAAAAAAATTTTATATAGGGGCTAAAGTTTAAAAAACAATGTCCGATATAATAAATAACAATAGCAAATATATGTTATTGAACTAATTAATTAACTTTGTGGCAAGGAAGCCACAGGATATTCAAGGAGGAAATAATTATGGTAGTACAACACAATATGTCAGCTATGAACACAAACAGACAGTTAAGTGGCGTTTCAAGTGCACAGTCAAAGTCAACAGAGAAGTTATCATCAGGTTATAGAATTAACAGAGCTGGTGATGATGCTGCTGGTCTTTCAATTTCAGAAAAGATGAGAAGCCAGATTAGAGGTCTTGATAAGGCTTCTTCTAATGCACAGGATGGTATCTCACTTATTCAGATAGCTGAAGGTGCTCTTAATGAAACACATTCTATCTTACAGAGAATGAATGAATTAGCTACACAGGCAGCTAATGATACTAACACAGATGATGATAGAACTGCTATTGGTGATGAGATAACTCAGCTTGTATCAGAAATTGATAGAATTAAAGATACAACTCAGTTTAACACTATGAACTTATTGAATGGTGACTTTTCTGGTAAGAATCTTCAGGTTGGTTCTCTTAAAGGACAGACAATAAGTATATCAATTTCATCTTTAGGTGCAAGTGATTTACAGATAAATAATTTAGATGTATCATCAAATTCAAATGCAGGTGATGCGATTACTAGTATACAGACAGCTATTAACACAGTATCTTCAAATCGTTCTAAGCTTGGTGCTATTCAGAACAGACTTGAGCATACAATCAACAACCTTGATACAACAAGTGAGAATACATCAGCAGCTGAATCTCGTATCCGTGATACAGATATGGCTACAGAAATGGTTGAATACAGCAAGAATAACATTCTTATGCAGGCAGGTCAATCAATGCTTGCTCAGGCAAATCAGCAGAATCAGGGTGTTCTTTCACTTCTTCAGTAATTTATTAATACTACTATACAAGGACAGAACTGGTATATACCAGTTCTGTTTTTTGTATAATAGATATTTTTATCTAAAATCTAAAATCAAAATATCAATAAATATCCATTGAATATTTTAAAATATATATTAATTTTTTTAGTAAATTGAAAAATAGGTCAAAAAGAATTATGTTGTATTTTTATAGTATATAATCATGAATATAACTAATAAAACGACTGGAAAATATATATACTTATATTTATAAAAATATTATAAGGTATAGGTAAGCTTAATATATTATATATTTTGCAATTGGTGAAAGGATGATTTTGTAATGAATAAAAATGCTATTATTTTAGCCGCGGGAAAGTCAAACAAATTTGCACCATTTACTTATGAAAAACCAAAAGGATTATTTAGAGTAAAAGGTGAAATTTTAATAGAACGTCAGATTAAACAGTTAAAAGAAGCTGGTATTAATGAAATTTATGTTGTAGTTGGTTATATGAAAGAAAAGTTTTTTTATTTAGAGCAAAAATTTGGAGTAACACTTATTATCAACAATAAATTTGCTAAAAAAGGAAATCTATATTCTTTATATGTTGCAAGAGAGTACTTATCAAACTCATATATATGCTGTGCTGACCATTATTTTTTGATTAATCCATTTATAGATAACAATAAGCTAAATCTGTCGTATAGAGCTTGTTGTTATTATTCTGGTAAATTTAAAGAATTTGCAATAGATTATTCTGATGCTAATGTTATTACTGGCTTTTCAGTTGGTGGTAGCAATAAGATGGCAATGGTTGGACAGGCATATTTTAATGCTACTTTTTCTAATAGGTTTAGATGTTTTTTAGAGCGTGAAATTGATGATTTTGGTGTAAATAATTTGTTTTGGGAAGAATTTTATGCAAAACATCAAAAAGAACTTACATTATATATGCAATTGTATAATGAAAATGACATAATTGAATTTGAAGATATAGAAGATTTGAGAAGATTTGATACAGAATTTTTAATAAATGTTGATTCAGATATAATACATAATATATGTAATGTGTTAAATTGTGTTCCAAATGAAATTAACGATATTTCTGTAATTAATGCAGGTTTAACGAATGTGTCTTTTGCATTTGATTTTAAAGGTACAAAATATGTATATCGTCACCCAGGGGGAAGCTCTAATAATTTGATTGACAGGAAGACAGAAGTTTTTGCACAAATTCAAGCTAAAAACTATAATATTGATGCTTCTGTAATATATATTGATGAAGAAGGTTGGAAGTTATCTTATTACGTTGAGAATGCTAAGAATTGTCAATTAGAAGATAATGAAGAACAATTAAAAATTTGTATGGATTATTTGCATAAATTACATTCTATAGAAACAAAAAGTTATGTTAAAGTTTTTGATAATATTAAAGAAGGTAAAAGATTAATGCAGATAGCATCTTATACTAAAGGAAATCTAAAAAAAGAATTTGCCGATATAATAGAAAAAGTGGAAAAACTTTACAATTATATAAAAGATGATGCTAAAGAGTTAGGTTATAAATTAGTGTTATGTCATAATGATGTGTATGCACCAAATTATTTGTATGACAGTAATGAGAATATATATTTAATTGATTGGGAATATGCTGGTTTGAATTATGAAGCAAATGATATATGTTGTATGATATGTAGATATGATTGGACTGATGCCCAGATAGAAAAGTATCTTAAAGCATATTTTGGTCGAGAATTAACAGCAAGAGAAAAAAGGTTCTATTATGGATTTATCCCAATTTCAGCGTTTTATTGGTTCTGCTGGGGTTTATATAAAGGAAGTGTAGGAGATGATGACGGCTTTTTCTTTTTACCATCATATCATAATTTAGTTAGATTTATTGATGTTGCAATTGAAAGTTATGAAATATAAAATTAACAATAATTATACTATTAAAGGAAGATAATATATGATTACAGCAATGATACTAGCAGGTGGAACAGGTTTGAGAGTAGGGGCAGACAGACCGAAACAGTTTATAGAAGTTTTAGAAAAACCAGTACTGGCTTATACTATTGAATTATATGAAAATAATTCTAATGTTGATAATATAGAAGTAGTTTGTCATTCTGAATGGATTGATTATTTAAAAGAAATGATAAATAAATATAACTATAAAAAAGTAAAATGGATAGCTAGTGGAGGAGAAACATTTCAAGCTTCCGTTATAAATGGTATGAATAATCTTAAAGATAAGGTTTTAAATGATGATATTGTATTGATACATTATGGAGCTGCACCATTTACAAGTCAAGATATCATTAATGATGTTATTAAAGTTACATCTGAAAATTCAATGGCAGTATCCTGTACGCCTTGTTATCAATTAATGGGGACTAATGATGGAAATATAAGCAATAATTGGGTTGATAGAGATAAAATAGTTCAGATAGCGTGTCCACAAGGCTTTAAATACAATAAATTGTTAAGTATATATAAACAGGCAGAAGAAAAAGGATTGCTAAATAAAATAGAACCGCATACAACAAGTTTGATGTATGCGTTAAATATGCCGATATATAAAGCTTATGGAAATCAAACAAATATCAAAATAACTACAAAAGAAGATTTAGATATGTTTGAGGGGTATGTTCTTATGAAAAATAAAAGTAAATTATTGTAATATTTTTATAACCTAAATGAAAGTTTTAAAATTTCAGTTAAACGGACATCATAAGTGTGTAGTTTTTTAACTTTTTCATATCCATTTTGTGCTATTTCAATACGTTCTTGATTATGAGTAAGATAATAATGACATTTATCTTTTAAATCCTGCATACTATCATAAGTTACAAGGTCTTTTCCAATTTCAAATATTTCTGGAATTTCAGCTTGATAGTTTGTTATTAAAAATCCTTGGCAGCCAAGTACATCAAATATTCTAAGTGGAAGTCCAGAGCGTATTGACTTTGAGGTAATGTTAAGGTTTATTTTACTTTGGTTAAATATAATTGGCATTTGCTGTAGTGAGTCTGCAAAGCCTTTATTATGTATATTGGGCATACTTGAAGTATCACTTCCAGTGTATATATCTACATTAAAGTTATCAGATAACATTTTTAATATACGCAGTCTTTCTTGTTCAGCAACTTTAACACTAAGATAATACTGAGCAATAATTGCTCTATAATTAGCTGAATAATTTTCTGGAAAAGGTTGTGAATAAGGTGTATATTTAATAAAATTGTTAACAAAATCATCAGATATTACATCTTCAATAAAATTATATCCATATATTTTAAGTTGTGCCTCTATTAAACCTTGAACGAAACCACGTTCATAATCAGGTAAATTGATATCATTGTAGGAACACTTTTCTTGGTAGGTAGAGCCTATAAAAGATATATCACAAGCAAATTGTTGTTTAACAGAGTTACTAGAATTGTTAATAAGTTCATCAGTTCTTGAAACATTTGTTGCAAGAGGAATATGAAAAATATTATTAGGATTTAATTTAAAAAATTCGTTAAAGAGAGTTTTGTCAAAAATAAATATACGATTATAAGCGTTTTGTAAAGAATTAGAATACAATGTAAGGACAGGGCTATCAACAATAAGGCTTATATATGGTAGTTTCATAATATTACATACATCTGAAAGCCAGGGGAAAAAGTTTATAGAAAATACAAACATATAATTGTCTGATAAAAGTTTTTTTGATGTTATTTGGATATTTTCAGATATAGAAAGTTCTTTTTTGGTTATACCAATAGTTTCTTCATAAACATCAAACCCAAGGCGTTTAAATGAATTAATTATATCTGGTTCACATATACTTTTGTATCTATATAAATATATTTTCATAAAAAATTCCTTTCAGAAGTTATTGTTAATTATATAATAATTTAACATAATAGTAAAAATAGCACAATGTTATATTTTATGGTATAATTAAAAAAATTGTATACTAAAAAGGAGAATATATGAACGTACCTGAGAGTTTTTTTAAAGGAGAAATAAGAAATAGCTTTTATGTTGAAAAGTTAATGAAAAAAGTATGGGCAGCACAGTTAGAAGTGTTGAATGACGTAGACGTATTGTGCAAAAAGCATAATATACAATATTTTGCTGATTATGGAACATTACTTGGAGCAGTGCGACATAAGGGATTTATTCCTTGGGATGATGATATGGATATATCAATGAAAAGAGAGGATTATACAAAGTTTTGTGAAATAGCTCAAAAAGAGCTTGCTGGTACTTATGAAATTGTTAATATTCATACAGATCCAACTTGGAATCAGTTGTTAGGAAGAATAATAAATAGTAGAGAAATTAGTTTTGATGATGAAAGATTAGAGAAATTCCATAATTGTCCATTTGCAGTTGGTCTTGATATATTTCCATTGGATTATTTAGCTCCCAATAAGGAAGAAGATGAATTGCAATGTAACATTATAAGAATATTGCAAGTTACAATTAATGAATTGGAAAAGGATAATCTAAAGGAAGAAGAAATTATATCAACAATACAAGCTATAGAAAATATGTGCAGTGTAAAATTTGATAGCAATAGACCATATATTATTCAAATTAGGGAGTTAAAAGAACGCATTTGTATGCTGTATACAAATGAAGAATCTGAATATGTGGCAAGTATGGGGGAACACGCTTGTAAAACGCCACCTGAACTATATGTATATCCTAAAGAGTATTATTCAAGTGCCATAGAAGTACCTTTTGAATATACAACTATTCCAATACCAGTAGGGTATGAAAAGATATTAATTCAAAAATATGGTGAAAATTATATGGTTCCACAAATTGGTGGTAGCAATCACGATTATCCATTTTATAAAGACCAGTTGCAGTTAATATATGAAGCAAATGGTAATAGATAGAGTGATTTGAGATTGTTAGATTAGCAAAGATTTATAGGCTGTCGTAATAAGAACATTTTATACGGATATATATTAATTAGTAAATAATTTTATATATCCGTATAAATTTTTATTAATGCGACAGCACTAATTAATTATTGTACTTTATTGGAATACTATTTCGAGAATTTCCAATAAGCGTTTATCAAATGTGTGGAATTTATTAACTTTATTATATCCATTTTGCGCAATTTGTTTTCTTTCGTCTTCATTTTCAAGATAGTATTTACATTTTTCTTTTAAGTCTTCTAAACTTTCATATGTTACAAGGTCTGTGCCAATTTCAAAAAATTGTGGAAGTTCACTTTGATAATTAGTAATTAAAAATCCACCACAACCAAGTACGTCAAATATACGAAGGGGAAGTCCTGTTCGTATAGATTTTGCTGTTATATTGATATTAATCTTACTTTGATTAAATATAAGTGGCATCTCTGTAAGAGATTTTGCAAAACCTTTATTATGTATATTAGGCATACTAGATGTATTACTTCCTGTGTAGATATCTACATTAAAATTATCAGATAGGATTTTTAATGCTCGAAGTCGTTCTTGTTCAGCAACTTTTACACTAATGTATTGTTGTGCGATTAAAGCTTTATAATTTTTGTCATATTTATCTGGAAAATGGTATATATCAGGGTTGTATTTAAGAAAATTATTTACAAAATCATCATTTAATATTTCTTCAATAAAATTATATCCATATATTTTTAATTGTGCTTCGATAATACTATCTACAAAACCACGTTCATAATTCGGGAGAGTACACTTATTATAGGGACATTTTTCTTGATAAGTAGACCCTATAAATGATATGTCACTTTTATATTTTTGCTTTAATGTAGACGGAGTATTTTTTATAAGTTCTGATGTTCGTATTGTATTAGTGGCAAGTGGAATGTGAAATATATGATTAGGATTTCGATGGTAAAATTCTTCATATTGTGCATTATCAAATGTAAATATATAATTACATTTATTCATTATGGCATCAGAGTATAATTCAATTACAGGGCTGTCTACAATTAGACTTATATATTTAATATTTGCAATATTACAAACGTATGATAACCACGGAAAGAAGTTGATAGTAAAAACAAAGTGATATCCATTATTGATAATTTTATTAGATGTGAGATTGACACATTCTGATGGCAATAAGTCTTTTTTGTATATTTCAATGGTTTCTTCATCAACTTGGAAACCAAGTCTTTTAAAAGCATCTATTATATCGGGTTCGCAAATACTGCCGTATCTGTATATGTATATTTTCATAAAACACCTCATTAATAAAATAGTTAATTTAATTAAATATATCATAAAATAGTATTTATTAAAAGATAGTTTGCATTTAAAGATATGATTTATAAATAAATTAGCCATAAATATATTTCTTTGTAGTTTATTTAATTTGATTATTTTATGGGAATATATTTATGGCTATTTATTTAAGCTATTTTGTTATAGAATTTTTGATATATCTTGATATTGCTTGACCGATATATTAAGTTGTTGTTGTTGTGTTGTGTCAGAATTAAGGTATTTAACAATGAATTTAGAAATGTTAGGAATGTCTTTTAATATAATATCATCAGTAAGTGTATTAACATAATTGATAAGTTCTTCAATAGTTCCATTTTTTAATATGTTGTTAATTTCCTGTTCTGTTTGGGAAATATTATTTTTATTTCCATATACGTTATTATATAATAGGACAATGTTGTTATTTATCTCTTTATTATCGAAATCTGATAATTGTCTATAATTAAATACAGAATATTTATTTTGTACAGTAGTTAGAATTACGTTTTTAAAATTAAAATAACAATTTGCTTTATTACTTAAATTATAGTGTTCAAAAATTTCGGTAATAGGTATATATGAATTAAACCAAGAATTTGATGAATATAATTCTACAATATTATGAAATAGTATATAACTAGCAGGGATGTTGTTAAAACACCATTCTTGGTCAATCCATATATAGTTACCCGTACTATCTACAAAACAGTTTTTATGTATCATATCTATAAAGCCATTGGCGAGTATCTTATCATTATTATCTAATGTTTCTAAAGTTAATTCATCAGTACGATTAAATACATCATTGAGTATATCAGAAGAACTTGAGCTTTTTTTAATTTCTTCATATATTTTATCTAATATGTCATATACATTATCCTTACATTTAGTCTTATAGGCATTAATAATTAATTGTGTAAGAGGTGTTCCTGTTATAGTTTCAGATGATAATATATTATCATTAACAGTAGTTTTACATATATTTAATCCCTTTGAAGCAATTGCTTTGTGATTATTATCAATGATATGAAGAAAGTTTAAGCTGTTGTCAGTGGCTATTTTACAGAAGCCATTTTTAGTGGAATGAGTTGTTATAATATCAAATTTTGAATTTCTAAATGGAGATGAAACTGCATAGTCAATTTCACCAAGCTGATTATTATTAACAGAACATTCTACAAGAAAAGAATTAGCAAAAAATTCAAATACATTATTCTCAACAAGGTCATTATAAAGATGAGTTTCATCTGCTATCATAGATTTGTTATTTGTAGAGTAATAGGGTATCCAGTTATTAATAGAGCCATTCTTAGGAAGGTAGTTTTCTGAGTATATAGCTTGAGGCATTTTATAATCAGGAAGTGGATAATAAAAGTATGAGTAATTAAAGCCACTATTATGTATTAATGAATTTAGTTCTTTTTTTGAAAAAGTTCGTGCTATATTACTAAAACGGTAATTGTTAATTCCATCAAAAGGAATACCACTATGGTCTTCAGTAGCGCCACACCAATATTTAACACCATATTTGTTTTCTATAGCGATAAGAAGTTTTCCATTAGGTTTTAATAGTGAACGGATTTTACTAAGAAAATCAACAAATGGATTACTTGAATTAGTGAAGTTATTCTGATATTCAAGAACTCCTATTAGTGTAATATAGTCATATTTCTTGTTAAACTGTATATCATTAAGATTTCCGACTATTATTTCAAGGTTATCATAATTACGGCATCTAAGGTATGTAGCTGTTGCACGTTTTTGAGATAATTCAACAGCAGTAACAGATTGAGCTTTTTTACAAAGCAATTCTGTTATTGCACCCATTCCACAGCCTATTTCAAGAACATCAGAGTCATTATTGATAGGATACCAATTAAGAATATTTTGGCGTATGCGTGTGAGATGATAAAATACAGGCCAAGAGTAATTTTCACTAATAGTTTGTTCATAGTCATTAGTAGGATTTTGAGCAATTAGTTTAATTATATTATCTTCGATATCGCCGTCAGAATAAAAGTCCTTACCTGTATAAAAAGTTGTATTAAATACAGGCTTTGGTGTATCACCAGTATATTTATATTGTTTTAAATCAAGCATATAAAATTCTCCTCCATTATTTATTGTTAGATGTTATATTGATGTTTTACATAGGTTTTTATAATACTTTGTAAATATATCATAATAAATATTGATATACAAATATAAAAAGTATTATTATTATCATAACTATTGACGATTATAATATAATGAGAATAATATACTATGAAAATTTTAAAAATTGTGTATTATTAGATAATGTCTGGAGGTGAGTATGTGAGAATAGATGGTGTTGCTGCTTTAAATATTTGTTATGTAAAAAGTAAGAATAATATTTTTATGCAAAAAACTAGTAAAAAACTTGCCTCTGGTTACAAAATAAATACAGCCGCTGATGATGCCGCAGGACTCTCTATATCAGAAAAGATGAGATGGCAGATAAGGGGACTTAATCAGTCAGTAAGAAATATACAAGATGGTATTTCTCTTATTAATGTTGCAGATGGAGCTTTGGATGAAGTTACTAATATGTTATAAAGACAGCGCGAGTTGGCAGTACAAGGTGCTAGTGATACTAATACAGCGCAAGATAGAGAGGCAATTCAAAAAGAGATAATGCAATTAACGAGTGAGATAGATAGAGTATTTGCTCATACAACATTTAATGAACATGATATATTTAAAGCAAAAGATGTAATTATAGCAGAATATGATACAAGGTCCTATCAAGAAGTAGTACGACCTACGATTAATGAAAATAACGCAGGGAAAGAAGATTTGTATGTAGATGGACCTATTACATCTTATGCAACAACAGAAGAAAAACTTGGAACAGACCAGTATGGTAGTGAAAGCTATAAAACAATTACTTCCCAGATTGATACAACAACTAATACATTGAGAAATACAGATACAACAGATGTAACAATATCAAAAGATATACAAAGCCATGTAATAGAACATCAACCTGAATATATAATGATACAATCAGGTTCAATGGAAGGGAATGCACTTGCTGTAAGATTGTATAACCTTTCATCAAGTGATTTCAATCTTGATAAGGTAAATGTATTAGACTGCGCTAGCGCTAGTGGTTCTATTTCTACACTAGATGCTTCAATTAAAAGAGTAAATAGTATAAGGTCTTATTATGGTGCTATAAATAATCGTCTTGAACATGAGAGTAAAGTCAGCTTGAATACAAGTGAAAATACACAAAATGCGGAGTCTAAGCTTCGTGATACAGATTATGCTAAAGAAATGATAAAGTATTCAAAACAGTCAATTCTCGACAATAGTGCAACAGCAATGCTTTCACATACTTTTCAATATGATGAGAATATATTAAAGCTTATTATGTAAGTATAATTATATAAGATATATTAAATATAAAGTTTGTTTCAAACATAATAAGCCAACTTGTTAAAAAATATGACATTTATGACATAATATAAAAAATTTGAAAAAATTAAAAAAATAGAATTCAGTACTAAAGTTTTTATTATATAGGTCGATATATAGGTTATAAAAAATCAAGGAGGAAACATTTTATCGTGGAAGATAAAAAAAAGGCAAGTGGTTCTAATAGTAAGATACTTGTTATTATTATAGCAATACTTGCAGTGGTATTAATAGGTGTTGTATTATTCTTTGTTCTTAACGGTAAAAATGATAACAATAAAGAAGAAGAAACCAGTAGGAGCAGTGGATTACAATACGAAGCACGTGTTATAGCTGATGACCCTGAGAAGTTACAAGATGCAGTTGATAAGTTATATGAAAAAGCAAAAGAAGGTCAGATGACTTTATCTATGAAAAATCAAGCTGTTAGTACAGATGGAATAAATTTTGCATGTTATCTAGGTAATGACATCAAAAATAATTATGATATGTATATGGTTTTATATAGAGATGATACACAAGAAGAGATTTTCCGTTCAGGATTAATTCCGATAGGTAGCCGTATAGAAGAATTTCAGGTTACTAAGAAGATAGAGCCTGGTACATATGAAGGAACATTGGTCTATAACCAAGTTGAAGAAGATAAAGAGACAATACATGCTCAAGTTAATGTAGGTTTAACGCTTATAGTTGAAGAGTAGTATTATGAATTTAGTAATTATTTTATTTTTGCAAATATAAGTTTTATTATTCAAGGAGGAAGAAACTATGATTAGAAGAAAATTAATGGCAGCAGCTTTGGCAACAACTTTAGTATTAAGTTCATCAGTATTAGCATTTGCTGATGATCAAAATATAACAGATATAGCAGGTTTAGCAACAGGTAAAGAAATAACAGGTACATCTACAGTAAATTCACCTAATATTAAGGTAACAGTTCCTACATCAGCTGATATTATAATTAATCCATTTAAGATGGAGTATACAAGTGCTAGTATAACTACACCAAATAAGAGTCAGGTTATTTCAGCAGAACAATCTATTAAAAATGAAAGTGATGTAGCAGTAGCAGTTAATGTTGCAGAATTAAAAGCTGAACCTTCAGAAGGAGTTACACTTGCAACAACTTCTACATCAGGTGGAAAGGTAACAGCTAAGACAGCATTTATGTACTTAGAAGTAGTTGATAAGAATGCTACTTTTGCAGAAAAATATGATGCAAAGTCAGCAACTCAGATGGCTATTCCTGGTATAGCTGCTAGTGATACTAAGACTAAGGCAGCATCTAAGACAAATATTATTACTTTAGGTAAGAAAGATGATGCTACTGCAGAAGCAAAGTTTAAGATAGGTGGCGATGTAGTAGCAAATCCTACAAAGACAGATACATCTTCAAAGGCAACTACAGATGATCCATGGACAGCTAGTGATACAATTAATGTTACATTAAAGTTAACATTTACACCACAGGTAGCAGCTGAATAAATAGTTTTTAAACTATATTTGCAAAATGTTCAAATATAAATATTAAAAATAGCAATAAGCAAAAATAAAATATATTATATAAAAGTGTATTAATAAAAGAGGTATTTTTTATTAATACACTTTTATTATATAGTTTTAATTCTTTCTAAGATAAATTTTCAATAAGTTGTAAGAATATATATGTATATTTTTGTGGGAAATTGAGTTGAGTTGAATATTATTATGTATACTAAAATTATAAATAGTATTATTTTATTAAAAATCATGTGGAAAATAAAGTGAAATAATGTTATAATAAAACAAAAGATAAATAGAAAAATCAGTTTTGCAAAGATATGATTTGCAGTAAATAAATATATATTTAAGATAAGGAACCCAAGTACTTTAGGTAAGGAGGCTAATTATGAAAAAAGGTACGTTATTTAAAACGATAGTTACATTGATACCATTTCTTATTCTTATAGTATTTTTTGGTACAAATAATGTTTTTGCGATAAAAGATGAATATAATATACAAATTAATTCATCTAAAGGAATTATTGCAGAAAAGGAACTTGTTGTCGAAGCAGGCGATATAGTGAATTGTGCCGTACAGTTGGAAACGGATTATTCGTTATACACTATGAATGTAATAGATGGTCAAGGTAATTCAATTGATTATACTTATGATAATAATATTATTACCTTTCAAATGCCTAAAAGTGATATAAATGTTGAACTAGTAGCTGTAAAGCAGTTGATTGATGGTGTATATATGTCTGTATTTACAAATCAAGATTTTGTGTATGGATATGATACATTTGAGATGGGAAGTATAGCTTTTATAAATACATTGACAGAGCCAATTGAATTAGTTTCAATAGGTTTTTCAAGTAATAATATATATGATTATAATTCAGAATTATTCCAGAATTATATTATTATGCCAGCTTCAAGAACACAGCTTGATTTTAATTTAAAAAAAGGGTTACAAGCTGGTGAATACTCTGATGTATTTCAATTTGTAATAAAACATAAAGATGAAGTATCTGGTGCAGATTTAGTCCAACAATTTGCAGAAAATATAGACGTAGCTGTCAATAAGGTTATTGTAACAGAATTACCAAAAGTTACTTTATCAACAATTAAAGAAGGACAGTCTTTAAAAGATGTTGAATTAACTTATGAAGCAATTCCTTATGGAAATCTTATGTGGGAAGATGAAAACGCTACTCCTAGTGCAGGTACTGTTATTAGTCCAATAATAGTCAATATAGAAGATACAATAAATTATGATTTTTCATTATTGAATGAGTATTTTATTAGTGATAATCAGATGAGATTTTATGTGAATGTAGAAGTTTTAAAAGATGAAACTACAACACAAGAAACAAGTACATCAGAGCAGATAAGTACTAAAGAAGAAGTTAGTACAACAAAAAATGATGATACAACAAAGTCTGTAGAGAGTACAATAGCAAAAGAAACACAATCTACAACAGAAAATACAACAACAGCTGTAGAAAGTACAGCAGCAAAAGAGACACAATCTACAACAAATAATAAAGCAAGGGCTGTAGAAAGTACAACAGCAAAAGAAACACAGTCTACAACAGAAAATACAACAACAACTGTAGAGAGTACAACAACAAAAGCAACACAGACTGTAACAGAAAATACAACAACAGTTGTAGAGAGTACAACAGCAAAAGAAACAGAAAATGTTGAAGATACAGAAACAACTAATGCCGAGGATATTATAGATGAAGAGCAAGAAAAAGTTGAAGAAACAAAGGTAGCAGAACCACAAAAAGCAAGCACACAATCAGTAAAATCAAAGGATATTATGGTGAGTGTTCCAACTAAAGTGTCAATAGTTGTTGACCCATATAAAATCAATGGTGATACTAATATTTACTCTAATTATGTAAGTTTTGAAAATAGCTCAGAAGATGAAGTGGATATTAATATTATTAATTTTAAGGTAAATGTAAAAAAACAAAGTGCTACAGATGAACCTCCATGTGTGTTATATCTTGTAGATAATAATGGTAATAAATATAAGCTTAACAATGGAGATAATCCAAATGTTTACATTATGGAATTAGGAGGAGTTAATTCTAATAACAATATTTCAGGTTTTTATATACAAGGAGATATAACAGAAGGTAATATTGAAGGATGGTCAGAAGGCGATATAACAGTAAGTATTTTATATAAGGTATATTAATAATAGTTGATTATACAAAACTTCAAACTGAGTAATTAATATTACATCAGTTTGAAGTTTTTTTAAAACTGATAATTCACCGCTAGAAACAGCACGGCAAAATTCATCAATACTACCTTTAAAACCTGTAGCTTTTATTTGCTTTTTAAGTTCGTTTTCCATATTACCATAAAATGGGTATCCGTGTTTAGTAGCCCCTTGTGTTGGTATCATATAGTCACCAAACTGTGCTGTTAATACCTCGTGGTACATCATAGGAGCGGCAATTTTTATATTTTCAAAAGGAAGCATAACAGTTTTATCATACCATTCTTTTTTAAATTTATAATTATCAATATTAAGCCACATTGAATAATTAGTCATATATTCAGCTTCATCTTTATGATATAGAGATGTGACATTATCTATTAGTTTCCATAGATAATTTTTGATATTTTCTTTTATTTCTATTTGTATACCACATAAATTTCCATAGTTTTTTAATGCAGTTGTTAATTGACCAGACTTTTCTATAGTATCCCAATCTCTTAAAATAATAATGCCTTGTTGAATTATTAATTTTTGTAACTGTGCTAATTCATCTTCTTTAGGTATATAATCTAATGGGAAAATATCAATTCCTACTCGTTGATAAGGAAAACCGTGAAAATATTTCATATAATCATTAAAATTCCATAATGTTTCATCTGCAATAACACGCAACTGAGGAACATATGCTGCCATTCTTAATCGTTCAGATGATGCATACATTCCAGCCACTACAAATCCATATGGTAATTGACTTGGCAATATATTAATTAATTGATTATAATCTTCTCTTTTTAAGCATATATCAATATCATCATCCCACGGAATAAAGCCTTTATGTCGGACCGCTCCTAATAAAGTACCCCAGTCAGCAAAGTATTGCAAATTATTTTTATCACATATTTCTGCAACCACTTGAAGTACTTCCATTTGCGCAGCCCATGCTCTTTTCATCATTTCAGTAATTTCAAAATTATCTCTTATTTCTTTCTTAAAAAAATTAGTTTCAAATGTTATATATACTCCTATTATAATAATACAGTCTATTAAGACTAATTGGTTAATATAATACATCTTATCTTTTTTATCCTTAAAAGTAAATAATTTAACGTGAGTTCGACAAATAAAAAAGCCCATAAATATATTTCTTATGGTA
>ERZ860148.997-NODE-997-length-19148-cov-12.586079_pt1 | contig 19148 bp, 18 predicted proteins | sample MGYA00509981_ERZ860148 | MGnify/ENA primary metagenome ERZ860148 (study PRJEB30046, sample SAMN00715199) | human gut metagenome | study: EMG produced TPA metagenomics assembly of the A metagenome-wide association study of gut microbiota in type 2...
TTTGGCTTGACCATAGCTGCGGCAGTGGGCGGTTTCGGGTCAAGCCCAAAGTCCGCAGCCAGCTTTTGCACTGCTTCATGGTTACTCAGATTGAACAGCTTTGCCACAAGGTCGATCACGTCTCCCTTGGCTCCGCAACCGAAGCAGAAGAAATAATCTTCATTCAGCTTCAAGCTCGGATGCCGGTCATTGTGGAATGGGCAGCAAGTCATACCGCTGCGGTTGACTTTCAGCCCATAGTGCTCGGCAGCTTGCTTCACGCTGATCGCCGCCTTGATGTTTTCATAGATTGTCATAGAAAAACCTCCGTTCATAATAGTCTGGAAAGCACGAAGCACCCGCCGTGATTGGCAGGTGCTTCGCCCTTTCTACTATGGTTATGACGGATTTGAAAAAAAGCAGGCTAAAAGCAGGACAACCTCATTTCAAAAAACAGGACAACTTATCTGATGATGTAGATTTCTTCACATTTGCATGGTATAATTAGAAAAGTGAAAAAACAGGACAGGAGGGCAAGCATGAATCAAGAACTGATGACATTGGATTTTTGGCAGGATACGGTCATATATGAGGGCAAAATATTTCCTATCGGTACTCTTGCCTGTGATGCGCTGAATGTTCCTGCGGATACCCTCGCAAGAATGAACGAGCAATGCGAGAAAATCAATCTACTGCTTGGAATGTTAAACGCCGGACAGGATGCTTCCGCACTCTTTCCTATGGCAAAGGAAGCTGTGCTGACAATGGTGGATATTCTCAGCGAAACGCCGCCGTTCTCCAATATGAATATTCCAAAACATAGAGAACGGATTGAAAAAGTCTTTACTGCGGACAATGCGCTGAAATATATGGAGTTTGCCATAAAAGCCGCAACTAATTCCTTGCAGTTTGAAGAAATCCCGAACTATGCCGATGCAATGATGCTCCAACGATATACTGCTGTATTCGGGCATCTGGCATACTCCCTTGGGGAATACCAAACCGCAATGCTTGATTTTGCGGAAAAATCAGACGGAAATGAAGCAGACCGTACCGCAGAGGGCTTCGCCAGAATGTTCGGCAGCTATTTCCCGCCGGAGTTCTCTATCACGGAGGGCAATGCCTGGATGTCTACCCTGAACAATTCCGTTCAGTATGTATCGGTCATCCGTCCCGGCGAAAAAGTTGCAAAGCTCGTCAAGCGAATCCATTATGTATCCTTTGTGGGGATGTTCCGGTCTGATCTCTTTGAGGGCTTGTGTGTCGGTCATGCACCGAAGAAATGTAAAATTTGCGGCAAATGGTTTCTGACAACCAACGCAAGGCACACCAAATACTGCGGCGGCTATGCGCCGGGGGACAAGCTACACCGCACCTGCCGACAGATCGGCAATCTGAAAGGCAGAGAACAACGGGAGCTTGCAGACGATCATCCTGTTATCCAGATATACGAAAAGCGGCTGAATACCATAAACCGCTATATCAAGCGTGGCAAACTGGATGAGGATTTAGCAGAGGTTATGAAGAAACTGGCGAAAGATAAGATGCTCCGGGCAAAAAGTAATGTCGCTTATGCCAAGGGAACTTATGAGAAAGAAATGGAACAGGTTGCTTTGAAGAAAGAAGCCCAAAAGTGCATTTGAATTTGTTAGGAGGAACAGTCAATGAAAATAGGATTTTTGTTTTTCTTGGTTTTCTGTATAATTGCAATTTTTGCGAGTAAGAAAAAGAAATAAATTTGAAATTGGACGTTGAAAGGAGGTGCGCTATGCTAAGTGATTTTACATGGAATATGACCGGATACATACCAAAATACGCTGTCAATCCGCACGGTGATGGTATCATTCCCTATATGGCAGAGCGCATCTTCCAACTGGAACCGGAGCCGCCAGCGGTGGGCAGTCTGAATGAATATATCCTGTCTGCCTTGCGGGAAAAGAATTTGATATATTTCTCGTTCTTCCTCCACCATTATGAGCCACAGCTCAATAAGCGCATCAAAGGCTTTTGGGGTGTGGATGGCGGCGATCTGTACGATACAGACCGTTTTATAGATATAAAGCTCTCCTGCAGGGAACAAATGCTCCAAAAGCTGATGGACTATGATCCTGCCAAGGGTGCGGAGTATGCTACATACATTTTCCCGTTCATCCGGGATGCTATGCTCCGCTTCCGCATGGGCGAAGAAAAATGGTCGGTATCCTCTCTGACCAATTATAAAATGGTGCGGTCAATGGCTTGGCTGTACCATAACACCAAGGATGCGGTCAGCGAGTTTTCCAAAAAGTATAACTGTGACTTTGCCCTTGCGGAAGAATATCTGAGAGTTGTTCGAGGTATCCGCAATCAGCAACCATTCTATGTGACAGATGAGGACGGCGAGGAAACGGGCGAAGATGTTGCTCTTGATGATACTTGGAACTACTCCGACATCCTCTGGAACGGCATACAGGCAGAAAAGGTGCAGCGAGCTTTTGATAAGCTGAACTACCGGGAACAGACCTTGCTTGAAAAGCGGCTGGCAATCTGCATGACCTGCGGGCATGTCGGCTCATGGAAAGGCCGTCCCACCTTTGAGGAACTGGCTGTAATGTTTGAGGGCAGCACTGCCAGCGGTGCGGAGCGAGCCTACCGCAGAGCAGTGGACAAACTGACAGAATTGTTGGTTGCCGAGGGCGCAATCCATGCTGTCCGCTTGAAACAGAAATCCAAGACCAAACGAAAAAAGAAAATCGCCACCGCAATCTACGAATACCAAGCAGACTGCGACGGCGAATGGGGCCAGATTTCATTTGATTTTGAGAACGGCACATCAGAAATAGTCCGACTTGCCGATTGGGATACAATGAAAACAAACCGCTTTGCGAACAAGGCAATAGCCTACCTTCTAAACTGCGAAAACGAGAAGTTGCCAAAGGAAACGATAGTAGCGTTTGAACTATAAAAGGAAATTGACGAGGAACGAGAATGAAAACAATCGCAATCATAGATGATGATATTCATATTGGAGATATGCTGAGAGAAGTGCTGGTGCAAGAGGGCTATTCTGTTCTTCGTGCATACTCCGGCACAGAAGCGTTATATCTTCTTTCACAAAACAAGCCCGATTTGGCGCTGCTGGATCTGATGTTGCCGGGATTGTCTGGCGAGGAAGTTCTGCCCCACATTGAGAACATTCCTGTTATCGTTCTCAGCGCAAAAGTAGATGTGCAAGACAAGGTAAATCTTCTGCTGGGCGGTGCGGCAGATTACATGACCAAGCCTTTTGATACAAAGGAGCTTCTTGCCCGTATCACTGTTCAGCTCCGCAAGGCAGAACAACATGGCGAAACCAAATCTCTTTCCGTTGGCGATTTGGTTTTGGATATGGTTTCCCTTTCTCTGACAGTACAGGAGCAGCCTGTGAAGCTGACCCGAACGGAGTATGCCATCTTAAAACTGCTGATGGAAAATCCCAAACAGGTAATTTCAAAGAGTGTCCTGCTTGACAGAATCAGTCTGGACACACCCGACTGCACCGAGCGTTCTTTGAAGCAGCACATCAGCAATCTTCGTAAAAAGATGCAGGATGTCAGCGGTGTAGACTATATCGAAACAGTCTGGGGAATTGGTTTCAAATTGGCAGAACAAAAAATCTTGACCAAATCTTGACGTTTTTCTTGACCACTTTCTTGACTTTTGTTTTGTAAACTTAGGTCAGCAAAGGAGGTAATACAATATGAACTATATTTTGCAAACAAACAGCCTGACAAAAAGTATAAAAACTTTCAGGCATTGAATGGTCTTACTATGAATGTTCCCAAAGGTTCCATCTATGGCTTTGTGGGAAAGAACGGCGCTGGTAAGACAACCCTGACCCGCTTGATCTGCGGATTGCAGGAACCGACTTCCGGTAGCTTTTCTCTGTACGGCATCCGCAATGACAGCAAGGATATTATCAAATCCCGCCGTCGCATGGGTGCTGTGGTGGAAACACCGTCCATCTACATGGATATGACTGCGGAGGAAAATCTGAAGCACCAGTATCTCATTCTTGGTCTGCCATCATTTGATTGTATTCAGGAATTGTTGAAGCTGGTAGGTCTCGACAACACGGGAGAGAAAAAAGCGAAGAACTTCTCCCTCGGTATGAAGCAGCGTCTGGGCATCGCTATCGCATTAGCCGGTGATCCCGACTTTCTTGTTCTTGATGAGCCTGTAAATGGTCTCGACCCTCAGGGTATTGTGGAAATGCGAGAACTGATTTTGAAGTTGAACCGAGAAAAACAGATTACAGTTCTTATTTCCAGTCACATTCTGGATGAACTTTCCCGTCTGGCTACTCATTACGGTATCATTGATAATGGTCGCATGGTGAAGGAACTGAGTGCAGAAGAACTGGACACAGTTTGCCGCAAGTGTGTCCGCATGGAAGTGACCGATACTTCTACTCTGGCTCGTGTGCTGGATTCCATGAATCTGGAATATAAAATTATCTCCGCAACAACAGCCGATGTGTTCGCAAAGATCAATGTGACACAGCTGACCGTTGTACTGGCAAAGGAAAACTGCGAAGTGCTGTCTATGCAGGAAAAAGATGAAAGTTTGGAGAGTTATTACATCTCTCTGGTTGGAGGTGATAATAATGCGTAAACTTTTTCGAGCAGCCTTTTACCGTACAGAGAATAAAAAAATGATTCGAATAGAATTAGTGATTGCTGTATTGCTTTCCGCATTCATCATCCTCAACGGTTACTTCCAGACGAATTTGACTAATGCATACATCTATAAGCTGGTCGCCCGTTTTTTTGGATATTCACCCCTGATGGGACCATTTATCGCCGTATTTGCCGCATATTTGTGGGGAACAGACTATGAATATGGAACTCTGCGCAATAAACTAATCTGCGGACACACTCGTGAAGAAGTTTATTTTTCCAATCTTCTCCTGACCATATGTGCTGGACTGAGTACTGCACTAATCTGGTTGATAGTTAATGGGATGCTGGGTATTCCGCTACTGGGTACGGCAAGCCTGAACCTCTCTTTGGGAGAGATGGCATTTTATATTTTTTCAAGCCTTTTGATGGTCGTTGCACTCTCCAGCGTATGTTGTCTGTTGGCAAGTCTGGCGGAGAACAAAAACTCAGCGACACTTCTTTGTCTGGGAGCTGTAGCTGCAATGGTCATAATCGGGATGCTCCTTTATGATCGTTTTGCAGAACCAGAGTTATTGGATGGATGGATGTGGAGTGATACAGACCCAACTGTGCGATGGCATCCCCAAAATATCAAATTCATCGGTGGAACATTTCGTATCCTGCTGGAATTTCTTATCTGTCTGACACCTGGAGGACAAGGTGTAATTCTTTGCGAAGAAGGGGTGGAACACCTGATTTTTCTTCCATTGTGCTCTGCGTTTGTAATTTTTTCAACATCTCTTATAGGAAGTCGTTCCTTTAAGAAAAAGAACCTAAAGTAAGGAGGTAGAAAGATGTTCCCTTGGATTTTGTGTTGTATTTTGCTAATTGTTGTATTTTTTCTAATCACAAAGATTATTTTTATAGAAAAAAGTATTGATGAAATTCATACAGAATTCCAGGAACGTCTTTCCTCCGACACAAACACTCTGATTGATATTTCTTCCAGCGACCCTCATCTGAGAAAACTGGCTTCGGAGATTAATATCCAGCTTCGATTGCTCCGCAAGGAACGCCATCGTTACCAACAGGGCGATCTGGAACTGAAAGAAGCTATCACCAATATTTCCCATGACCTGAGAACTCCGCTTACGGCGATAAACGGTTATCTTGACCTATTGGAACGAGAGGAAAAAAGCGAAACGGTACACTGCTATCTTTCTCAAATCCAAAACAGAACAGATGTTTTAAAAAATCTAACCGAAGAACTATTCAGATATAGTGTGGTTACTTCTTTTCAGGAACTGAAACCAGAACGTATGGATGTTGTCCGGGCATTGGAGGAAAGTCTGCTGTCTTTCTATGCGGTCATGCAGGAAAAAGGCATCCAACCGGAAATCGAATTGCCGGAGGAACCGGTTTTCCGTGAACTGGATGCAGGTGCGGTCAACCGTATCTTTTCCAACATTATCAGCAATGCGCTGAAATACTCTGACGGCGATCTGTCCGTAGTCATGGATAAGAACGGCTGTGTTACATTCAGCAACACGGCGCACAATCTGAATTATGTGACGGTCGGCAGATTGTTTGACCGTTTCTATACAGTAGAAGCCAGTCGCAATTCAACCGGTTTGGGATTGTCCATCGCCAAGCTGCTGATTGAGCGTATGGGCGGAAGTATTGGAGCAATCTACAACAATGACAAACTGCAAATCAAGATAATCTTTGCAAAATGAAATAAAAAAGAGTTTATATGAACGGAGGTGTTTTGATTATGAAGAAATACTTGAAGGAGATACTAATACTCTTAATTCAATTATTTATGTTTTATGTATTTCCATTATTTGCAGGACCAACAGACGTTATGGGAATGATAGTTTTGCTTATTTTAGCAACATTATTGCTTTCAATTCTAATTGGCAGCATTTCAAATCTGAAAGTAAAGTACTTGTATCCAATAATCATAGCAATTACATTTGTGCCATCTGTGTTTATATACTATAACGAGACAGCATTGATACATTCGCTTTGGTATTTGGCAGTATCATCCTTTGGTTTGATAATCGGCATGGTCATTCATAAATTGATTCTTAAAAAGTAGAAAGAGCAAAACTTTCAAAGGCTACCCAGTCAAAAAGATTGGATAGCCTTTATTTATGTTTTCTAAAATTAAAGTTGAATATCTGCCTTAGCCAATAACTATGGGCTTAGAGGTTTAGTGAGCCAGGCAAATCGCTCCAATCGCCGTATCCACAGATTTATACTCTGTAACAGTTTTTCAAATAGGTTTTGGAATCTCCGTTCAATATCAAATCAGCATATCCAATCGGGTCATTGTAAATCAGATAATCCAGTTCCGACCTCTGATACATATTGTCGGCAACCTCGTTCTCAACCGCAATCGTATCAATCGCAATCATACTACCATCAAAGAATTTCAGTTCCACACAAGCGGTATCCATGTTAAACTTACAAGAAATCAATCTATCCATAAGAAACCTCCATTTTACGGGATGTTATATCATCCCAAAATATTTGAATGCTTCTCGGATTGCTTTCTCTTTTTCCGGTGGACACAGAGGCTGTCTGGAATCTTCGGACTTCGGCAGATTGTAGTTCTTACCAACCTCAATCCCACATTTCCGCTTAATCTGTGAGATATACAGGTTTGATACCTTTAATCCGCTATGTTCCAGTACATAGTCCTTGATCTGCGTGTAGGTTGCCCCATCTTGAAATTCGGACATATCCATATCTTCTAAAGAGAACTCAACCCGAATCTTTTTCGAGTCGACCTCACCCTTGGAAAGCAAAACAACCGTCTCCACATGCACCGTACCCCCAAACTGGTCTACTGCCTGTACTTTTTCTACCTTATACCCATGCTCACTCATATATTTCAAATCTCTAGCAAGTGTAGCTGAGTCGCAGCTTACATACACCATTCTCTTAGGCGACATCTTTACCACTGTTTCAAGTAGTGACTCCTCACACCCTTTTCGTGGTGGGTCTACTACTACTACGTCTGGATTAATTCCCCTCTTAGCTTCTTCATCGCCTGCTGCCGCTTTTTTACTTAATTCTTCATAAAATGCTGGCACAACTTCTTCTGCCTTTCCCACGAAAAACTGTGCATTGTCAATATTATTAAGCTTAGCGTTATTTTTAGCATCTTCTATTGCCTGTGGCACAATCTCAACACCATATACTTTTCTTGCTTTACTTGCCATAAATAGCGAAATTGTTCCTATACCACAGTATAAGTCCCACACCGTTTCATTTCCAGTAAGGTTAGCATACTCAAGTGCTTTTGAATAAAGCTTTTCAGTCTGCTTAGGATTAACTTGAAAAAATGACAATGGCGATATCTGATACTTTATATCACATATATAGTCTTCTATAAATGACTTGCCCCACAAAGTCTTACATTCATCACCAAGAATAACGTTTGTCTTTTTAGTGTTAATGTTAATCATTATAGAAGTCATACCATCAATTACTTTAAGACGATTTACCAAATCTTCACTATTTTTCAAGCTTTTTCCATTAATAACAACACACACCATTATTTCATTTGTGTGATATCCATTTCTTATAAGAATATGTCTTACTGTTCCATTTCCCTTTTCTTCGTTATATGGAGTTATATTGTTATCTTTCATATATTCCTTTATTATTGTCAATATCTTACTGTTAATAGCAGCTCCAAGTGCGCAGTCAGTATTGTCAATAATATAATGAGTTCTTCCTGCAAAAAAGCCCATCACTATATTGCCATCTTTATCAAGTCCAACTGGATATTGTGCTTTATTTCTGTAGTGAAATGGAGTATCCATTCCAATTATAGGACTCATTTCATAATCTGTTATATGTCCTATTCTTTCAATGTTATTTTTTACAAGTTCCTGCTTAAAACGAAGTTGTGCATTGTAATCCATTTCTTGTATCTGACAACCACCGCACTGTCTAGCTACGGGACAGACTGGTGTTACTCTATCCTTTGATGGATTAATTATATTAATAAGCTTTCCATAGCCATAATTTTTCTTTGCTTTAATAACCTTTACTTCTACTTCATCACCAATAATTGTGTCCTTAACAAAGAGGGTATAGCCATCTACTCTGCCTATACCCTCTCCACTAGTTCCAATATCAGTGATAGTAAGTTTTACTATATCATTTTTATTCAAACTCATATCACAATCCTATTCCTTATAAAATATATATATTATATTATTGTTCTCTTAATATTAGCTTCAAGCCATTTATTAAAGCCTAACCAGTCATTAGACTCTTTTGAAACTAATACTTCACGCATTGTCTCCATCTTGGCATCCATATTATCTGCCATTGAAAGGGCGAGAGCTTCTGCTATTGATGGTTTCTTTGGTGAGCCATATTCAAGTTCGCCATGATGTGATAATATACAATGACCAATCTGAGAAGCAAGTTCTGTTGGGAAATCTTCTATTTCTTTAATCTTTTCCATTACCATCTCGTATCCTATAACGATATGACCTATATAATTACCTTCATCTGTGTAGTCATTTTTGGGAAATTCTGATAATTCCTTTACTTTTCCTGCATCATGTAACATAGCACAAGCAATAAGCAAATCTCTATTTAAGAAATCGTAATTATCAGCCATATGACCACACATTCTTGTTACACTTAAGCTATGCTCTAAAAGTCCACCTACAAAACCATGATGAACTGTTTTTGCTGCTGATATATTTTTAAATTTCTTAATAAAAGCTGTATCTTCAACAAAAAACTTAGTAAGAAGCTGTGAAATGTATTTATTTTTTACACTTTTCACATATCCCATAAGTTCTTCATACATATCATTAATATCATATCTACTACATGGAACATAATCAGAAGGAACGTATTCATTTTCATTTGCAACTCGTATTCTATCTATTTTAAGTTGTAATGAACCGTTATAACTGCTTATCTGACCTGTTACTGCTACATAATCCATAGCAGAAAAATCACCTATTCCGCCTGACATTGGGTCCCATATCTTAGAGTCAATCACACCTGTCTTGTCCTGCAAAAGAACATTTTCATATTCTCTTCCAGCCTTTGTAAGTGCTGTTGTTTTTGACTTACATAAATATACATCTGATATTCTGTCACCATCTTTAAACATTTCTATATATCGCATTTTTTTCACCTTTCCTAAATAAATATTAACAATACTTATCTTACACTGACTGTCACTGGAAATTCAACCTCTTTATAGCCATCTTTTCCAAGACGTTTTACTTTTACTGTAACTTGTTGCCCATTACTGTACTGATATAGTTTCTCACTAAATGCTTGAATTGTCAAAATCATTTGTTCATCAATTCCAACAATTACATCTCCAGACTGTATTCCTGCGTTATAAGCTGGGGAATTCAACCAAACATCGCTTACATATATTCCCATAGGAAGTCCATAGCGAGTCGCAAGCATACTGGTTACATTTTGCCCCGAAATCCCCATATATACAATACCATTTCCACTAGATAATGCTTGTATTATACTTTTTACGTCAGAAATCCCCTTTACAACCATTTCTTCATTTTCTTCTGAATAAAATGCAAGCCCAATAAGACTTCCATTCGTATTAAATACAAATGAAAAATCATCTTCTTTACATTTTAACCCAATATCCATTACTTGAAAAGAATTATCTAGTCCACTTTCTGTTGAAATATTCATAACTGTACAATAATCAATTGCTCCTGTTATGCCATTTATCTTTCCTGCCACAATTGCAATGTCACCCTCACTAACTTTATAGGAATTACCTAACTTTGCTGATAAAAGAGAAGCTCTTTCTGTAGACGGAATAGAACTTTCCTTAACACTTAAAAGTGCCATTCCACTTTCTTTATCTTTTCCAATAATCTGCGCTGTAACTTCTGTTTTTTCTTCAAACCTTACAACCACAGTATCCGAACCTTGAATTGAATTATAATTAGTTAAAATGATATATTCTGAACCTACTGTACCTATAACAACCCCCGTTGTTTCTGTTGCACTATTTTTTTGATTTATAAAATCGTCTACACCCTTTTCATAAGTATCAATAGAAACTATAGACTTTTGAACAGAAGACGCAACTTTTTTAAGAGCCTTTGAAAATGATGTATAATCATCTACTGTAACTATATTATTATCTGTATCATCTTCTGTAAGATTATCTGAGAGCTGACCAATTGTAACAGCTTCGCTTTCTGCTGTGCTGTCCAAATATGTACTGTCAATCTCTTGTGGATATTCGTCTTTGTCAAATTGCAATGTTTCCCGTTCTTCTTGCCCTGCCACAAAACTATCATATACTTGAGGTGCAAATAGTACAAATACAACACTTGCCGCTGCTCCAAATATACAACCTGCTGCCAAAACCCACATCAAAAGTATAAATTTTCTATACTTAACAGAAGGCTTAACCACTATCTTTTCTGTATACAGCGGATATTGTTCATTACTTTGACTTTCCATGTCATCTTTTACACTTTCATTCATGAAACTTATACCACCTTAGTTCCTTTATATATTGCTATTTTGTACAACAAATATTTACATTAACTGTTACTTACTGCAATACCATAACACATTTATTACAAAAAACTTGCTCTGCGAATTTCTCAAGCTACCAATGCAGTCGTCAACTTCTTGTTCAAGCACGAATTTTGACTTGTTGTTCATATAAATCAAATCCTGTGCAAACATAAAATTTGCTCTATTGTTTTTGTAAATAAATTTATAAAATGCTAATACAATTGATATAAATTCAAAATCATGTTATTAATTACAGCTTAATAATACTTATTATATTATACAAAAAAAATATGAACATTTTATGACATAGGTGTAAAAATTATTTACATATAGCAATTTGTGTTGAAATACTGTAAAATACATATTATCTTAACTATTAGAAACCTACACTTCAAGTTTTTAATAGTTTATGCAACAATCCATAATGTATTATATAAATACAGACTTTGACTCGTTGTTCGCATAAATAAAAAGTAGTTTGTTATAAACTCACCTAAATTTAAAAGTTTTCCATTAATTAAGCTTATGAAAATTATAAATTTATACAATGAAAGGATTATATCTATGAATTACAAGTCATTAACAACTCTTGAATATAACAAGATTATTGAAAAGCTTGTATCTTTTGCAGCTTCTGAACCTGCAAAGGAACGTTTAAAAAAGCTTGTGCCTATGACAGATATCAACGATATCAACCACGCACTAGCTCAGACTAATGACGCATTAAGACGAATATATGCAAAAGGCTGTGTTGATTTTTCTGGCATTAAGGACATCAGAGCTTCTGTAAAAAGATTAGAAGTAGGAAGTGCATTAAGTGCTAGTGAACTTCTTAATATAAGCTCACTTCTTACTTGTGCGACTCACGTTAAGGGTTATTATGAAGAAATGCCTGACTCTATTTCTGATATGTTTACTATGTTAGACGGTATTACATCGCTTAATAACTCTATAAAAAGAGCTATTATATCAGAAGATGAAATCAGTGACGAAGCCAGTCCTACATTAAAAAGCTTAAGACGACAAAAGGCTAATGCTAACGACAAAATCCACTCAGAACTTACGCGTATGCTTAACTCTAATAGTGTTAGAAATTGCCTTCAAGATTTCGTTATTACAACTCGTTCTGGTAGATACTGTCTTCCAGTAAAAGCTGAATACAAATCACAAGTTCCCGGTATGGTTCACGACCAGTCTGCTACTGGCTCGACTCTTTTTATTGAACCTGCTTCTGTTGTTAAGCTTAACAATGACATTCGTGAACTTGAACTTAAAGAACAAGCAGAAATTGAAGTAATACTCGCTTCACTTAGTGCTGCTGCTGCTGAATACACTGATATTTTATCAACTGACCAAAGTATTCTTACTGACCTTGATTTTATATTTGCAAAAGCTCAACTTTCTCGTTTTTACAAATGTAGCGAGCCTATGATGAATACTAACAATTATATTAATATTAAAAAGGGTCGTCACCCTCTTATTGACCAACACGCTGTAGTCCCTATAGACATTTATTTAGGTGATAAGTTTAATCTGCTTATAATTACAGGCCCTAACACTGGTGGTAAGACGGTATCTTTAAAGACTGTTGGACTTCTTACACTTATGGCTCAAGCTGGTCTTAATATTCCAGCTCTTGAACATTCAGAAATTGCTGTATTTGATAACATTTTTGCAGATATCGGTGACGAACAAAGTATTGAACAAAGTCTTAGTACATTTTCATCACACATGACTAACACTGTTAATATTCTTAAAGAAGCTGACGAAAACAGTCTTATTTTGTTTGATGAGATTGGTGCGGGTACTGACCCAACAGAAGGTGCAGCACTTGCCATTTCTATTTTAAATGACCTTCACTTAAGAGGTATTACTACAATGGCTACAACTCATTACAGTGAAATTAAAGTATATGCACTTACAACAGATGGCGTTGAAAATGCTTGTTGCGAATTTGATGTTAATTCACTTCGTCCAACTTATAGACTGCTTATCGGTATTCCCGGAAAAAGTAATGCTTTTGCTATTTCTAAAAAGCTCGGTCTTCCTGAATATCTTATACAAGATGCTTCTTCAAGAATGGACTCAGAAGATATTAAGTTTGAAGACCTTGTAGCCGACCTTGAAAATAGCCGAATTACTATCGAAAAAGAACGTGAAGAAATTAACATTTACAAATCTGAAATCGAACAGTTAAAAGCTCAACTTAAAAAGAAGTCAGACCGACTTGAAGAACGTACAGATAAGATTATTCGTAAAGCTAATGAAGAAGCAGCTAATATTCTTCGTGAGGCAAAGGAATACGCCGATGAAACTATTAAGACTATGAATAAGCATGGTATGACTGTTAAGGAGTTAGAACACCAACGTTCTGAACTTCGTGATAAAATGAAAAAGAACCAGTCTAAGCTTTCAATTAAGCCTGCCAAAGAACAAAAGTCGCATAAATCTCACAATCTTTGTGACTTTACAGTTGGAACTCATGTTAAGGTGTTGAGTATGAACCTTGAAGGCGTTATAACTGGCAAGCCTAATAATAAGGGAGAGCTTACTGTGCAAATGGGAAGTTTAAGCACTAAAACTAAGATTAGTAACCTTGAAATTCTTGAAAACTACAAAGAACCAAAAGAAAAATCTACTACTAAGGGCGTAGGTGGTTCTGGTAAGATTAAGATGTCTAAGTCTTCTAATATTTCACATGAGATTAATCTTTTAGGGCTTACTGTCGATGAGGCTGTATCACGCCTTGACAAATATCTTGATGACGCTTACCTTTCTGGTATTCCACAGGTAAGAGTTGTTCATGGTAAGGGTACTGGTGCTTTAAGAAATGGTGTAACCTCGTATCTTTACGGCGTACCTTACATTAAGTCTTTCAGACTTGGTGAAATTGGTGAGGGTGACACAGGTGTTACTATTGTCGATTTTAAATAAATAAATTTAACATATATATATTATTTTAAAATTTTATTTAAACAAGCAACGTGCCAAAGTCTGTGCTTACACAAAAGCTTGTCGACTGTTGTGACAACTTGACTCTGTTACAATAACAAAAATTTCTACACTGACACTAAGGGTTACTGCATTTAAAGTCAATATTTTCTTAATTGCAATAACCCTAAAACATTTATATTGTGATTTTTTTCACAGATTGGGGAATTTATGGCAACTAAACAACGAATTATGATAGTTGATGATGATGAAAACATCAACGAACTTATTTCTCTTTATCTTACAAAAGAGTGTTTTGAAACAAAAATGGTTTATGATGGAGAAAGCGCATTAAGGGAGCTTTCTGTTTTTAAACCTAACCTTATTATTTTAGACCTTATGCTTCCTGGCATTGACGGCTATCAAGTATGCAGGGAGATTAGAAAAACTAATAATGTGCCTATTATTATGCTCTCTGCAAAAGGTGAAACTTTTGACAAAGTCTTAGGCTTAGAGCTTGGCGCTGATGACTATATGATAAAGCCTTTTGAAACAAAGGAACTTGTAGCAAGAGTTAAAGCTGTGCTTCGCCGTTATCACCTGCCACAGTCAGCTACATCAAATGATATTTCAACACAGCAATGTGTACAATATCCAGACCTTACTATTAATCTTAGCAACTATTCTGTGCTTTACAATGGAAAAACTATTGAAATGCCGCCAAAGGAACTTGAGCTTTTGTATTTCCTTGCTTCTTCACCTAATCAAGTCTTTACAAGAGAACAACTTCTTGACCATATCTGGGGATATGAATACTTGGGTGACACTCGTACCGTTGATGTACACATTAAACGTATTCGTGAAAAAATTAAAGACCACGAACACTGGGGAATTGAAACAGTCTGGGGTATCGGTTACAAGTTCGTAACCCGCCCATAAGCATTTTTTATAAATCGAGGTTTACTATGCACTTTAATCTCTTAAAAAAATATATTTACCTTTATATAGCTGTTGGTGTTATATCATTTCTTGGTGTAACATTTTTCAGCTATAAAATAGACTACGCACATTTATATAATAAATACTCTGACTCTCTTTACAGACAGGCTATATCTATCTCTACTGAATATGCCTCAGACTATTTTAGTAATGAACATTTACGAGTCATTGAAACTCAGTTAAAAACTGTATCATCACTTAGCAATACACGAATTATATTTATTGACCCAAATGGTAACGTAATACTAGACACTCAATATAACTCACCTACTGATGAAAATGGTCATCTTTACACAGTAACCGATTTTGATTATTCTAATTTAGGAACATCTCATACTCTTACTGGTGATTTTTACGGCACATTTGACAGTACTTATATAAGTGTATTTGCTCCTATTACTAATGCCTTTACAACTAAGGGCTATGTAGTTGTAAATATTCCTGAAAAAACTATTACAGATGATGTATATACTACATTTGATACTAATTATTTTACTATGTTTATGACACTTTTACTGTCTATATCATTTATTGTATTATACATTATTCATATCCATAAACCGCTTAATGATATAGCTTATGCTATTAAGGAATATGGCAAAGGTAACTTTGCATACAAAATACAACCACGACACAATGATGAGATTGGTCGCCTTGCGCTTTCTCTTAACTATATGGCTAATAAATTAAATGAGGGCGAACAGTTCCAACAAAAGTTTTTATCTAATATTTCGCATGACTTCCGCTCTCCTTTAACTTCTATAAAGGGCTACCTTGAAGCTATGGCAGATGGAACTATTCCGCCTGAAATGATGGATAAGTATTTTAACATTTTACTATTTGAAACTGACCGTCTTACTAAGCTTACAAGTAATATTCTTACATTAAATGAGCTTGACCCTAAGACTGTCACTCTTGAAATATCTACATTTGATATTAATTCTATTATCAAGCATACTATTGAAACCTTTGAAGGGCTTTGTAAGAAAAAGAAAATTCAATTTCAACTTACCTTTTCTGGTGAAACGCAATATGTAAAAGCTGATAAGGGCAAGATTACGCAAGTTGTTTACAATCTTGTTGACAATGCTATTAAGTTTAGTCAAGAAAATTCTTCTATACAAATTTTCGTTCGTGACAAGGGCGAAAAAGCTTATATTTCGGTTAAAGATAATGGAATTGGTATTCCTAAAAAAGATATTGACAAAATCTGGGACCGTTTTTATAAATCTGACTCATCAAGGGGACGTGACAAAAAAGGCTCTGGACTTGGACTTTCTATTACAAGGGAGATTATTTTATCTCACAATGAACATATAGATGTTGTAAGTACTGTTGGGGTAGGAACAGAATTTACATTTTCACTCCCTGCTGAGAAGAAGGGGTTGTTGTTGTAGTTTTTTGTGGTGAATTGTTAAAGTTGTGAAAGAGAACAAGGCGTGATAAAACAACGAGAATGTGTTGAGAGTTAATGATTATTAGATTTATATATTAACAGCTGCAAAACCACATACCTTTAGGTGTGTGGATACACAGCGTTCGTTACCATTACCCTTGATTTTAGATATATTTTTCAATAATCTAATCTCTTGCGAAACTTGACCAATACTACAAGCAAAATATCCGTCAGACCAAAGTATATGATGTTTCCAATATTGTTTAGATAGGTAGTCTCCGTGAATTTTCCACATCTGATATGTATTATATTGTTTAAGCTGTTTAACAATGTCAGAAACAGATACTTTAGGGCTGTATTCTAACAATATATGTACATGGTCTTTGTCAGTCTCCATTTGAATAATGGTATATTCATACTTTCTTGTGATATCATATAAGAATTGCTTTACATCATCAGCTAGTTTGTCTAATTTAAAAAGCTTCTTTCTATACTTTGTCACAAAGATGATATGTACTTTCATGCTATATTTGGAGTGACCTCCACGGTTGTAATCATCCATGTAGTTCTAGCCTCAATCCTTTTAAGTTTTACCATTTTTGGTGTTTTGTATCCTTTAGGCATTGCCGAAAAGTCTGCTTTGTTGCCATCTATGTCCATAAGAATTGCATATCCTGTAGACATTCTGCCTTTGATAAAATAGTCGTTTCCAAAGTAACGAACCTTGTCAAATTTTCTAAAGCCACAAATCTTATCAGTAACAATAGGTTGTTCTGAACGAATCCCTTTTGTTTTTTGAAAATCACCATCTGAAACACATTTCTTTTTGTAAAGATTAGATTTTACGGTAAATATATTGCCTTGTGTTGCAATAGTACAGGCATCATAATAATGTTCTTTGTCTATGCCAAGAACTAAACGGTTTGCTTTTGTTACATATCCAAATGTTTCAATAGCATCTGGATATATCCTAAATAGTTGTTTACGGATAGAGTTCATTTGTGTGGCATATTTAAGATTACCTTTCAATTTACCTTTTAACTTAAAATTGATTGTTCCACTATGTAAATCTTTGTGACAGGTATGACATAAAGTAATCAGATTGCTCTCTTCATCACTACCGCCTTGACTGCGAAATATTATATGATGTACTTCTAGTTTGCTGTCCTTATGTTTGCCTTTACAACATTGACAAGTATAGTTATCTCGGTTAAGTACCATAGCTTTTGTATTTTCAAAGCCATAATTAACCCCCTTTTGATAACCCCAATGTTTTACTTTTGGATTAGCAAGATTAGGATTTTTCATCAAATGTGTGTCAAACTGCCCTGTTTAAGCAACAGTCTTGCTATAGGACTACTACAAGGCATTAATGGTTTGTTTTTTTGAGAAATCACATAAACCATAAATAAGTCTCCCTTATAAATACTCTACCAAGTGGTAGGTTATGCGTACTTTGCTGCACTATAACCATGCAGTTGTTCCGACCTCAACTCGACAATGATATAAAGGCTTTTTAAGTACATATCACAAGGCTTTTCTTACTCTGACCTAACTTAAACATGTACGATAGAGCAACGGTCTGTTGCGTCAACCGAAGGTATCATGACCTAAATATCGTAGTTGCTATTTCTAACAACTTAGTCTGGTAAACCATTTAACAGAAGCCACAGACCTTTATGGTCTGTGGTAGTTCACTATTCACTCCCACACTCTTTAATAATATAGCTGTAGAAAAAAAGGAAGAAGTACTGTGATTTTGTAGTATATGTGTAATGGTTAGTAGTTCTTAGCGTTATACATCGACTACAAAATCACAGTACTTCTTCCTTCTACAATCTATCTTATTCCTCACTACTCCAATGCAACCTATGAAGATGTCCTTCACAGTTCATATGGTCGAAATTGTTTTGTCTTAGTGCTTCATATAAAACTATCGCCACTGAATTAGAAAGATTAAGTGAACGAATATCCCCTATCATTGGTATTCTTATGCTTGTATCTTCGTGGTCAACGAGTATTTCTTCTGGAATACCTGCACTTTCTTTACCAAACATTATATAGCAATCTGGCTCGTACTGTACGTCACAGTATGTTTTTTGTGCTTTTGTAGTTGCCATATAGATTTTTGCGTTTGGATTTTTCCTTAAAAAATCTTCATAATCATCATATACAACTACATCTAGCTTATCCCAGTAATCAAGACCCGCTCTTTTTACCATTTTCTCATTAAGAAGAAATCCAAGTGGTTCAATAAGGTGAAGTCTTGCGCCTGCTGCTACACAGGTTCTTCCAATATTGCCTGTATTGGCTGGCATTTCTGGTTCGTGTAATACAATATTTAACATATATTTTTATTTTCAAAAATATATAATTATAGCAATCAATTCTACTACTTATTTACAACTAAGATAATAAATTCACAAAATCAACTACAATTAATATAAAATATATCTTTGAAAACCTTACTCCTTTCTAGTCTGATACCTTATCTTATATATATATTCACTTCCAAATACTAGAAAGCATATAAGACTAATGATGTCCTATAAGACTTTCACTTTCAAAAATACAAATGATAATATAAAGCTTGTATCAAAACCTATGTTTATTGTGAACTACCCATCACCTAAAGGTAATGGGCTTCTAAGATACTAATGTATCTA
>ERZ860148.999-NODE-999-length-19130-cov-2.303801_pt1 | contig 19130 bp, 17 predicted proteins | sample MGYA00509981_ERZ860148 | MGnify/ENA primary metagenome ERZ860148 (study PRJEB30046, sample SAMN00715199) | human gut metagenome | study: EMG produced TPA metagenomics assembly of the A metagenome-wide association study of gut microbiota in type 2...
TGCTGCCATGAGTGCGTCGCAGCACTGTACTCCGCGGGCTCTCGATGTAGGAGAGTTGCAGAAACGGCTTGAGTCGTTAGGCGTAGAGCTGTTCGATTAACGTAGAACATAATCATACTTTAAATTTATAGAGCATACTTATGAAAAAGATATATTTGTCTGTCGTGTGCTTACTGATCTCTATTCCCCTTATCGCCCAGTTGTATGTAGAGCCGGAGAAAGAGGTGGAGTGCTCTGTCTTCCTGGCAAAGGAAGGACGGGGGCGGGCACAGCAAGGACTTGAAATATGGGATGATTACATATTCTCGTGCGAGGATGGAGGACACGTGAATATCTACGATTTCAAAAGTGCCGATCCGAAACCTGTGGCAGGCTTTGAGTTGGCGTCCTCCCATCCGGACAACCATGTAAATAATGTATGCTTTGGCGTCGAGACAAAACGCGGAGCATCGTTTCCTCTCTTGTATATCACAAACGGGAAGGTAGGAAGCGAGTTGGAATGGTTGTGCTTTGTGGAGAGCATCACCCGTCGTGGAAAACGTTTTAGCAGCGAAATCGCACAGACAATTGAACTCGATGGCTCGAAGTGGGCGGAGAAAGGGTATGTCCCCATCTTTGGCGCACCAAGCTGGCTGGTCGATCGGGAACGGGGATTTATATGGATATTTTCGGCGCGTAAACGTACTGTGGCGAAGGTGACAAAGCATGCATGGGAAAACCAGTATGTCGCCACCAAATTCCGTATACCATCGTTGAGTGAGGGGGCAAAGGTGCGCCTCGACGAAAATGACATTCTCGATCAGGTGGTGTTCCCCTATGAGGTATGGTTCACACAAGCGGGCTGTATGCATGATGGTAAAATCTATTTCTGCTTCGGAGTTGGGAAACAGGATGACAGCCGTCCTTCCTGCATCCGGGTGTACGATACGGATAGGCGGACGATTACTGCCCGATACAATGTGCAGGAACAGGTTATTTACGAACCGGAAGATATTGTGGTCAAAGACGGGGTTATGTATGTCAATACCAATACGAATGCGAAAAAGACGTCTGATCTTCCTTGCATATTCAAACTCTCTCTTCCGAAAGAAAAGCCGGTGGCCGAAAATCCTCTCGACGAGATACGCAGGGACCCGGAACGTGCGGGCGGCGTGTATTATGTGACCGATCTTTCACATCCGGTTACGCCGGCGCCCAAAGGATATACGCCTTTCTATATAAACGGCTATTTCCGTCATGGAGCGCGTCAGATAGACGATGAGGTGACTTATCCTGCCATATACGGCGTATTGGAGAAAGCTCATGCCACAAACAACCTTACCGATTTTGGGAAAGCCTTGTACGAACGTCTTGAACCGTTCAAGAAGAATGTGTTTTACAAAGAAGGCGATCTGACACAAATCGGTTATCGTCAGACAAGGGAGATAGGCCGGAGGATGGTACAAAATTATCCGGAAGTATTTGAAGGCCATCCCTATTTGAAGACTAACGCAACGAATGTGCTTCGGGTGGCGGCCACCATGCAATCTGTAAATTCGGGCATTTTGTCGCTGCGTCCCGGGCTTGAATGGGCGGAGATAGACAACTCCCGTTCGTTCCTTGCCACACTGAATCCATACGGTAACGTATGTCCCGACAGGAGTCCGCTTGATAAGTATATACTCGGTAAGGAAAACAGTTGGTATAAAAAATACCGTTCATATATAGATGAAAAGTTGGATGTGGATGCTTTTTTTACAAGACTGTTTATAGATGTAACACAAGTAGAAAGTGAGTATGACAAGTACGACCTGATTCATCGTTTCTGGTTAATGGCATCGCTGATGCAATGCCTCGACCGCCAAGTGCCTATATGGGATATCTTTACAGAAGAGGAAATATTGGCTTGGGCAGAAATCGAGAACTATAAGTATTTTGCGCAGAAAGGTCCTGAACCGGTATCTCACGGGCGTAGTTGGGGACTTGCATCCCGCACGTTACGCCATTTGTTAGACGAATCTGCCGAAGATCTGGTTCGTAAGCGTCATGGCATCAATCTCAACTTCGGCCACGATGGCGTTCTGATGGCCATCTTGACTAATCTGCAAGCCGGGACGTGGGCGCGGGAGGCTAGTAATTCCAAAGAAGCGTTGCAGAGTTGGAAGTACTGGGATATTCCGATGGGTGCGAACCTTCAGATGATCTTTTACCAATCAAAAGACAATCCGGACGTTTTAGTTAAGTTTATGCTGAATGAAAAAGACCTCCGGTTGCCGTTGGAAGCGGTTGAAGCATCTTATTACAAATGGAATGAGGTTTATAAATTCTATATAGAACATTGCGACAAGGTGGAAAAATCACTTGCCGAAACATTGAAATTATCGTATGAAGACTTTTAATTATAATCGTGCTGAAATAAAGGCCGGAATAGTACATTTCGGCGTTGGAAACTTCCATCGTGCACATCTCGAAGCTTACACAAATCTATTACTTGAAGATCCGTCACAAAGATGCTGGGGGGTATTCGGAGCCATGATTATGCCTACGGACGGGGTCTTGTTCAACGCCCTCAAGAAAGACGACGGCATATATCAATTGACGACATGCAGCCCTTCCGGCGAACAGGATAGTATGCTGATTGGTTCGCTTGTAGAACTGGCATGGGGGGAAATAGATAGTGAGCCTATCATCGCTAAAATAGCATCGGAGGAGATAAAAATCATCTCTCTCACCATTACCGAAGGGGGATATAAGGTCGATTTTAACCAATCGCGCAGTGTGTTCTGGTATGTAGCCGAAGGACTCAAACGCCGGATGGAGAAAGATTTGCCGATTACGATTCTTTCGTGTGACAACATGCAGATGAACGGCAATGCCGCCAAATGTGCGTTTATGTCATACTTCGAAGCGAAATATCCCGAGGTGGCAGCGTGGGCGAAAAAGAAAGTGACGTTCCCGAATTCGATGGTAGATCGCATCACTCCCGTAACAAAACCGGGTAAGGTTACAGATGTGTGTTGTGAAGACTTTATACAATGGGTGATTGAAGATAATTTCATTGCAGGCCGTCCTGCATGGGAGAAGGTGGGAGTTACATTCACCCATGATGTGACCCCGTATGAAATCATGAAATTAAGTCTTCTCAATGCGTCACATACTCTTCTTTCTTATCCTGCCTATATGGAAGGATTCAGGAAGGTCGATGCTGTAATGGCAGACGAGAGGTATCGTGCAATGATAAAGCTGTTTATGAACAGGGACGTTACTCCTTATGTTCCGGTTCCCGAAGGCGTTGACCTTGAAGCGTATAAAGACCAGCTTATTGAACGATTTTCAAACAAGGCGATCAGCGATCAGGTATCACGGCTTTGCGGCGATGGCATTGCTAAGTTTGCCGTTTATGTGGTACCCATACTCAAACAGATGTTGCAGGATGGGAAGGATATTTCGATAGAGGCTTTCCTGATAGCTGTGTATTGCAAATACCTGATAGGTGCGCGCACCGAGTCCGGTGAAAATATAGCTATCTCCGAACCTCACATCACCCCGGCGGACAGGAAGTTGATTTCAGGAGGATCGCCGGCCGAGTTCTTGAAGATATCACCTTTTGTGTCATTGGGACTGGACAAATATCCTGTGTTTATGGAAAAGTATGAGCAGTTTTATGCTATGCAGGTAGCGGAAGGGTTGAAGGTCTTATTACAGTAAACAACTAAAAAATACAAGGCAATGAAGAAGTTTTTCATAACGGTTGTTCTGTCGCTTTCGTGCGTATTGTCGGTTTCGGCACAAAAACAGACGGAGGCGTCAACGCTTAACCTGATAGGTAAGTCGTTTGAATCGACTCCCAATCCGTATCATAGAGTCGATACATTGGTTTATAAAGGTTTTAACAGGACGGAGAATCGACAACTCCGTTGCTCTGCCGGTATGGCTGTGTTGTTTAAAACGAACACACGTAATATACAGATTACGACAAAGTGGGGATATGTATATTCGAGCCATTCAACCATGCCGATCTCTTATAAAGGATATGATCTTTATATCAAAAATGCAAACGGTAAATGGCAGTATGCGGCAAGCGGTTCATTGAAAGCGTATAAGGGCGAGAAAACCGAGACATTCACGCTCATTGAGAATATGGATGGTACGATGCACGAATGTATGATGTATATGCCGATGTATTCGGAGGTCATTTCTTGTAAGATAGGGATAGATGACGATGCTGTTATCGAACCGTTGAAGTCCGATTTTCGTCACAGGATAGCGGTATATGGCTCTTCGTTTACGCAGGGAGTGAGCACGGATCGATCCGGTATGAGTTATCCCATGCAATTTATGCGTAATACGGGTCTTCAAGTCGTGTCGCTCGCAACAAGCGGACGTTGCCTGATGCAACCTTACATGCTCGACGTTCTTGCGGAAGTCAAGGCTGATGCCTTTATATTCGATACTTTTTCAAATCCTGACGCAGAACTGATAAGAGAGCGCCTGATGCCGTTTATCGATCGGCTTATAGCGGCACATCCGGCTACTCCGTTGATATTTCAGCGTACTATCTATCGTGAACGACGTTCATTCGATACAGTTCTTGATGCGAAAGAACGGGCTAAGGCGGCAACCGTAGAGGAGTTGTTTGCGAAAATCCTCACGAACCCGAAATATAAAGACGTTTATCTGATTACGCCTGATGCTTCCGATGCGCATGAAACATCGGTCGACGGAACTCATCCAAGTAGTTATGGATATGCACTTTGGGCGAAGTCAATAGAGACTCCGGTAATAGAAATTTTAAGTAAATATGGTATAAAATGAGACAAGCGGTATTAGTAGAACCAAAACATATTGAATTTCGTGAAGTTGAGGCGCCTAAGGCGTCGGACCTGAAAGAACATCAGGTACTTCTGAATATTAAGAGAATTGGTATTTGTGGAAGTGAGATACATTCTTATCACGGATGTCATCCGGCAACTTTCTATCCGGTAGTTCAGGGGCATGAATATTCGGCAGTGGTAGTCGCTACGGGGATGGCGGTTACGATCTGCAAGGCGGGTGACGTTGTCACCGCACGTCCGCAACTTGCGTGTGGGAAGTGCAAGCCTTGTCAGCGGGGAGAGTATAATATTTGTGAAGAGCTAAGAGTGCAGGCTTTTCAGGCAAATGGAGCTGCGCAAGACTTTTTTGTGGTTGATGATGACAGGATTGCGGTGTTGCCTGAAGGTATGTCACTTGATTATGGGGCTATGATAGAACCGGTGGCAGTAGCTGCGCATGCAACCATGCGTGGCGGGGACTTGAAAGGTAAGAATGTGGTTGTATCGGGTGCCGGAACAATCGGTAACCTCGTGGCGCAGTTCGCTAAGGCAAGAGGAGCCAAACGGGTTCTTATTACCGATGTAAGTGATTTCAGACTTGAAATAGCTCGTAAATGTGGTATAGTAGATACGCTCAATGTAGCTAAGACGCCGCTCAAAGAAGGAGCGAAGAGGCTTTTCGGGGATGAAGATTTTCAAGCTGCGTTTGAGGTTGCCGGAGTTGAGTCGAGTATTCGTTCGCTTATGGAGTGTATCGGAAAAGGGAGTACCATCGTTGTAGTGGCGGTATTTGGCAAGGATCCGTCGCTTGATATGTTCTATTTGGGAGAGCACGAACTGAAGGTGAACGGAACGATGATGTATCGCCATGAAGATTATCTTACGGCTATCGATCAGGTAAGTTCGGGAGCTATCCGTCTCGAACCGCTTATTTCGAATCATTTCCCGTTCGAGCAGTATGACGAGGCATATAAATTTATAGACGAGAATAGTGCAACATCCATGAAAATAATTATTAAACTATAAAACCATGAAAATAATAGGTATAGGAGAAGTTGTTTGGGATTGCTTCCCGGAAGGTAAGAGACTCGGTGGAGCACCTATCAATTTCTGCTTTTTTGCGAAGGAATTGGGAGCAGAATCATATCCCGTTACGGCAATAGGTGACGACGAACTCGGTGATGAAACATTTGCGGTGCTTAAAGAGACCGGACTTGATTTAGGATATATTTCCCGTAATATTTTGCCGACAGGTAAAGTGCTTGTGTCGTTGAATGAGGCCGGTGTACCGCAATATGAGATTGTTGAGAATGTTGCTTGGGATGCTATCGAGTGTAGTCCTGCGACCATGAAACTTGTCAGCGATGCAGATGCTGTTTGTTGGGGCTCTTTGGCACAACGAAGTGAAAAGTCACGTGCTGCAATCTTGAGACTCATAGATGCCGTGCCGGATACCTCTTTGAAGGTGTTTGATATTAATATCAGGCAACGTTTTTATTCGACAGACTTGATTGTGGAATCCTTGCAAAAGGCAAATGTGCTCAAATTGAATGAAGACGAATTGCCGTTATTGATTTCTCTTCTTTCCCTTTCGACTGATTTTGTGGAAGCTATCGCAGAACTCATTGCTCGTTTTTCGCTCAAGTATGTTATATTCACACAAGGGGCAGTACGTAGTGGCATATATGATGCAAGTGGGGAAGTGTCATCCATAAACACACCTAAAGTCGAGGTGGCCGATACTGTAGGTGCAGGCGACTCGTTTACTGCTACCTTTGTTGTGAATATACTTAGAGGGGCGTCGGTTGCTGAATCACACCGCAAAGCGGTAGATGTATCGGCATATACTTGTACACAAAGGGGGGCTATTAATCCGTTGCCGGATAGTAAAAAGTAATCTCTTTTGATTGCATTTTATAGATAACTCCAGTTAAATAGTTATTTTTGCAGAAATAACTGATTTTTACGAAATAAAGGAACCCATGTTGAAAATATTAGTAACCTACGCCGTACAAGGCGAATTTGTAGAACTTAAATGGCCGGATATAGAACCTTACTACGTTCGTACAGGCATTGGTAAAGTTAAATCAGCCTTTCATCTGGCAGAAGCAATCCGTCAGGTACAACCGGACTTGGTGCTCAATATCGGAAGTGCCGGAACAGTCAACCATCAGGTAGGGGATATTTTTGTATGCCGCAAGTTTGTAGACCGTGATATGCAGAAAATGAAAGAGTTCGGATTGGAGTGTGAGATCGATTCATCAGCTTTGCTCGAAGAAAAAGGTTATTGCACGCATTGGACAGAAGATGGGATCTGTAATACGGGAGATGGCTTCCTCACCGAGTTGACTCACGTTAGCGGAGATGTTGTAGATATGGAAGCATACGCACAGGCATTTGTTTGCCGTTCAAAAGAAATACCGTTTATTTCCGTGAAATACGTGACTGATATTATTGGTCAGAACTCCGTGAAACATTGGGAAGATAAACTTGCCGATGCACGGCAGGGACTATCACACTATTTCAATGTCTTGAAAGAAAGAATATGATAAGTGACTCCTGCGGCTATCAATCCCAGGAGAATCTTTACCCATATAAAAGGTATTAGGAAGAAAATGCAATAAAGCATCGTTCCCCACATTAATACGAGAGAAATTATTTTGGCACGGAGAGGAATCGCCTTGTTTTCGCGGAAATTGCGGATATAAGGACCGAAGTGCCGATGATTGAGCAGCCAGTTATATAATCGGGGTGACCCTTTGAAATAAAGGGCGGCGGTGAGTAATAGAAAAGGGGTAGTGGGCAGTAACGGCAGAAAGATGCCGAGAATACCGAGCGCAAGGGAAATACTACCTAAAACAATATATAGAGTTTTCATGCGGCAAAGATAGTGCAAAAAAAGGGAAAAAATAACACTCTTTGCTGGATGAAAACTCTATTTTATATTACCTTTGCCGTTGCATCGAGGTGACATTAGATGCGTGTAACTATTAAAATACATACACTCATGTTTACAGTAATCAAACGCATGGAGATCTCGGCTTCTCATAAGCTGGTACTTCCGTATCGCAGTAAATGCGCCAGTTTACACGGTCACAACTGGATTATCACCGTCTATTGCCGTTCCGTGCGGCTCAACTCCGAAGGAATGGTGGTAGATTTCACCCGCATCAAAGAAGTGGTCACGGAGAAACTCGACCATCAAAATCTGAACGAAGTACTCCCATTTAATCCCACAGCGGAGAATATCGCCCGGTGGGTATGCAAACAGATTCCTCAATGCTATAAAGTAGAAGTGCAGGAATCGGAAGGAAACATTGTCATCTACGAGAAAGATCCCGTCGGCGCAGAAGGACAAGAATAGCAAACCAAACAAATTTTGATGATGAGAAAGATTAATGAAATCTTTTACAGCTTGCAGGGCGAAGGCTACCATACCGGAACTCCGGCCATCTTCGTCCGTTTTTCCGGCTGCAACCTGAAATGTGACTTTTGCGACACACAACACGAAGCAGGCACCTTGATGACTGACGACGAAATCATAGCCGAAGTCAGCAAATATCCCGCCGTTACCGTTATCCTCACAGGGGGAGAACCTTCGCTCTGGATAGACGACGCACTGATCGACCGTCTGCACGAAGCGGGTAAATACGTTTGTATCGAAACCAACGGCACGCGACCGCTGCCGGAGTCCATCGACTGGGTGACCTGTTCGCCCAAGCAGGGTGTCAAATTAGGGATTACCCGGATGGATGAAGTGAAAGTGGTCTATGAAGGACAAGATATAAGTATTTTTGAACTACTTCCGGCCGAACATTTTTTCCTCCAGCCTTGTTCTTGTAATAACACTGCTTCAACAGTGGACTGTGTAATGCGACATCCCAAATGGAGACTCAGCCTGCAAACACACAAATTAATCGACATCCGTTGAACGAAATAGACGGGTGATGCGGAAGAAGCTTAAATTATTACAAAATATAGTATGAAAGTAGGTTTGTTTATTCCTTGTTATATCAATGCTATTTACCCCAATGTGGGAGTGGCATCGTATAGACTATTGAAAAGTTTGGGAGTAGACGTCGATTATCCGTTGGATCAGACTTGTTGCGGACAACCGATGGCAAATGCCGGTTTTGAAGATGAATCGATGAAATTGGCACTCCGTTTTGACGATCTGTTTCGGGAATACGATTACATCGTCGGCCCTTCCGCCAGTTGTGTGGCATTTGTGAAAGAGAATCATCCCGGTATCTTAGAGAAAGAAGGACATGTTTGTCAGAGTGCGGGAAAGATTTATGATATTTGTGAGTTCATTCACGATGTCTTGAAACCTTCCAAAATTCCTGCACGTTTTCCTCATAAAGTCAGTATTCACAATAGCTGTCATGGGGTGCGCGAACTGTTGATTTCCGCTCCCACCGAACTGAACATCCCTTATTACAATAAATTGCGTGACCTGCTCAATCTGGTAGAAGGCATCGAAGTATTCGAGCCCAGCCATATTGACGAGTGTTGCGGCTTTGGCGGAATGTTTGCGGTGGAAGAGCAGGCAGTCTCCGTCTGCATGGGGCGTGATAAGGTAAAAGATCACATCGCTACCGGAGCCGAGTATATTGTCGGAGCGGACAGTTCCTGCCTGATGCACATGCAAGGTGTCATCAAACGGGAGCATCTGCCTATTCAGATTATCCATATTGTAGAAATTCTAGCGTCGCAATCATGAGTACAAAACATTCAAAGGCTGCCGAAAAGTTCTTGCAGGACAGCAAGATGGCAGCATGGCATAACGAAACCCTTTGGATGGTCCGTGCCAAAAGGGACAAGATGAGCAAGGAAGTTCCCGAATGGGAAGAGTTGCGCAATAAGGCTTGCGAGTTGAAACTATACTCCAACAGCCACCTCGAAGAACTTCTGCTGGAGTTTGAGAAGAATGCTACCGCCAACGGCGCCATCGTACATTGGGCAAAAGATGCCGATGAATACTGCGCCATCGTCTACGAAATACTGAATGAGCATAATGTCCACCATTTCATCAAGAGCAAATCTATGCTCGCCGAAGAGTGTGGATTGAATCCTTTCCTGATGGAGCGTGGCATCGATGTCGTAGAGTCCGATTTGGGCGAACGCATCCTGCAATTGATGCATCTCGAACCAAGCCACATCGTACTGCCTGCCATCCACATCAAACGGGAACAGGTAGGCGAACTATTCGAAAAGGAGATGGGCACGGAAAAGGGAAACTTTGACCCTACCTACCTGACTCATGCCGCACGTAAGAACCTGCGTCATCTCTTCCTCAATGCCGAAGCCGCCATGACAGGCGCCAACTTTGCCGTTGCTTCAACCGGTGACATTGTGGTCTGTACCAATGAAGGAAATGCCGATATGGGTACTTCCTACCCGAAACTGAACATTGCCGCTTTTGGTATGGAAAAGATCGTCCCGGATCTGGACGCATTGGGTGTGTTCACCCGATTACTCGCCCGTTCGGCCACCGGACAACCGGTGACAACATATACCTCTCATTACCGCCGTCCCCGCGAAGGCGGTGAATATCATATTATCATCGTAGACAACGGCCGGAGTGCCTTACTGTCCAAGCCCGATCATATCAAGACACTGAACTGTATTCGTTGCGGTGCGTGCATGAATACCTGCCCGGTGTACCGCCGGAGTGGAGGCTACTCTTATACGTACTTCATCCCCGGACCTATTGGCATCAACTTGGGTATGGCTCACGCTCCGGAGAAGTATTATGATAATCTTTCAGCCTGTTCTCTGTGTATGTCCTGTTCCGATGTCTGTCCGGTGAAAGTAGATTTGGCCGAACAGATTTACAAATGGCGTCAGGATTTGGACGGACTGGGGAAAGCCAATACGGGAAAGAAGATCATGTCCGGCGGTATGAAGTTCCTGATGGAGCGTCCGGCATTGTTCAACGCAGCCTTGTGGGCAGCCCCGGTGGTAAATGGCCTGCCTCGTTTCATGAAATACAACGATCTCGACGATTGGGGAAAGGGGCGTGAACTGCCGGAATTTGCCAGCGAGTCGTTCAATGAAATGTGGAAGAAAAACAAAGTACAGGGAAAGGAGGAATCCAAATGAGCAGCAGAGAAGAAATATTAGCCAGCATCCGCCAGCATACGCAGACGCGTTATGATAAACCGGATATTGCGGATATGAAACGATTGTCATATCCTGACAAAATAGAACAGTTCTGTGCAATCAGCCGTGCGGTGGGTGGTACGGCAGTTGTATTGGGCGAAGGGGAAGATGTGAATACAGTCATAAGACGGACTTATCCGGATGCTATGCGCATTGCTTCCGTATTGCCGGATATTTCCTGTGCTACGTTCAATCCCGATAATTTGGATGATCCGAAAGAGTTGGACGGCACAGATGTTGCCGTAGTGAAAGGAGAAATCGGAGTAGCCGAAAACGGAGCCATCTGGATACCGCAGACGGTAAAATATAAAGCAATCTATTTTATCTCGGAGAAGTTGGTCATTCTGCTCGACCGGAATAAAATTGTAGATACCATGTATGACGCCTACCGCGAACTGGACGGACAGGAATATCAGTTCGGAACGTTCATCTCCGGTCCGTCAAAGACTGCTGATATTGAGCAGGCTTTAGTGATGGGAGCGCATGGGGCACGGGACGTGTTAGTGATATTAACCTAATGTTTCCGTGTTGATTATTCTAAAATAAATTTGGTTTCAAAACAATGGAGTTTTATATTTGTTAGTACAAACGAAATGGAGACTCTGTTGACGCTGTAAAAACAGAGGCTCTATTGATAAGAAATAGAGCTTTTGTTTTATATAAACAGAGCTTCCGTTTGATGTAAATAGAGGCTCTGTTTGGATAAAGTCCGGTTTCCATCGGATGTAATAGAGTCTTTTGGAGAATATAGTCGAATCTCCTTTGATGTAAATAGGATATCTGTTTCTGTTTGTCCATAGTAGATAAATGAGTTTGTAGGATAAGAGTAGTAAAACGTTTAATTATAAATTATATGTATGCCAATAAAGTAAAGAAAATAGCCGCCGTCCATGACCTTTCGGGAATGGGGCGCGTATCTCTGACCGTCGTCATTCCTATTCTTTCATCTATGGGTTTTCAGGTCTGTCCGCTTCCTACGGCTGTATTATCCAATCATACGCAATATCCCGGTTTCTCCTTCCTCGACCTGACGGACGAAATGCCGAAGATTATTGCCCAATGGAAGAAACTGGAGGTAGAGTTCGACGCTATCTATACCGGATACTTGGGTTCTCCGAGACAAATTCAGATTGTTTCTGATTTTATCAGGGACTTTCGTCGGCCGGACAGCCTGATCGTTGCCGATCCGGTGTTGGGAGATAACGGACGATTATACACCAACTTTGATGGAGAGATGATAAAAGAGATGCGTCACTTAATCACGAAAGCAGATGTGATTACCCCCAATCTGACGGAACTGTTTTATTTATTGGATAAACCCTATAAAGCAGATAACACGGATGAAGAGCTGAAAGAATATCTTCGTCTTTTGTCCGACAAAGGTCCGCAAGTGGTTATCATCACCAGTGTTCCTGTACATGATGAGCCTCATAAAACATCTGTCTATGCATATAACCGTCAGGGAAACCGCTACTGGAAAGTGACCTGCCCTTATCTGCCTGCACATTATCCCGGTACGGGAGATACTTTTACAAGTGTCATAACCGGCTCTTTGATGCAGGGAGACAGTCTGCCGATGGCATTGGACCGTGCCACACAGTTTATCCTGCAAGGTATCCGTGCCACTTTCGGGTATGAATATGATAACCGAGAGGGGATTCTATTGGAGAAAGTGCTTCATAATTTGGATATGCCAATACAGATGGCTAGTTACGAACTGATTTAAGATAGGCTTTGTGTTGTTATTACTATGCCAATAGGTTGGCACAACAATGCCACCTTGTTTGCATGTCTGTGCCACTGTGTTGGCACAAATGTGCCTTCTTATTGGTATTTATTAAGTTCAGAATCGTACTGTTACTCTTGCCGGGAGTTTTCCACTTGTCCACTTAGGTCCTTCTTTGACAAGCCGGATGGCTTCTTTATCAGCGAATTCACATAATCCATGAATAACAGTGATATTTTGTGGCTTTCCTTCTTCATCAACAAAGAAAGAAAGGACTACCTCCCCTTTAATATCTTTACAGTTATCATCCGTTGGACGAACGAGATTCTCTTTCAGGTATTTTTGATAGCTACGTTTACCGATGACAGGTTGCGGAGTAATCTCTTTCTTTGCCTGTTCCTTAACCGTCACAACATTTCCGGTAGTTGTTGACTTCTTATTTTTCTTAGCGCCGTATCCCACTACCACCACTTCATTGAGTGCCTGTTTGTTTTCGTTCATGGCAATGAGCATCGTCCGGCTGGTATCTATCCGGATTTCTACCGGATTATATCCGATATACTCCGCTGTCAATCGTTTCTTATCATCCTTTTTGACTAACGAAAATTCTCCATTCATATTTGTGATGGTTCCGATATTCGTTCCTTTATATGTCACACTGGCTCCGATAAGCGGTTCTCCTTTTTCGTCGGTCACCCTCCCTTTAATCATGTTCTTTTGAGGAAGGATAGTCGCTACCTTAGCCAACTTCATTTTCTTATCAGATTCAGATTCGAAAGTATCCATCGTTGCTACTACTTCTTGCAATGCGGCAGTCTCTTCCGACACTTCCTCCATTACCGGCACAGTTGCCACAGGCGGCGTACCTTGTTGTGGTTGGGAAGTCGCTTGGATTTTGGCAATCATATCTTTCTTATCCGCTTGTTTCGCAGTAATTTCGGAAACAGGAGTGGAATCTTCGGAAGCAGGAGTGGAATCCGTTTTTACCTTTGCGGTAGCCAATGCGATTTCCTCTTGCGGAGTTACCGGAACTGTTGGAGTTGCAGGAATAGCCGGAGTGGGCGGAATTGCGGGTTCAGCCAACTTGGAGGAAACACTCTCTTTGGCAATGAACACTTCGTCCGTCATACTCTTTTTCAGGAACAGGAAATAACTGCTGATACCGAATCCGATAGCCAGACAGGCAGCGATGCTCCAAGTGATAGCACGGGTGTTCTTTTTCTTTGCCGAATGAGCTGAAACCTGCATCCGCAGTTTCTCGATCCGTTGTTCGTGATTTCCCTCCACTTGGCTGTAACCATCCATAGCATCGGCCAGGAAAGGATCCTGCATCGACTCTCGTTCCAGTCGGTGGGCCTCTTTTCCTTTGCGGAGTCCTCGTATGTAGTCCAATAGTTTCATAGGGCTTGTTTCTTGATACAAATTTTTAAATTTCGCTTTCCGTTCTGGATATAGCTTTTCACATTGTTCAGAGTAAATCCGGTCTGTTCCACAATGTCGGCATACGACATCTCTTCCAGGAAGAAACGCGTAATACTGGTCCGTTGTTCTTCGGGCAACTTTTCGAGACAGTGATGTAATGCCTTCAGTTGTTCCTCCGAACTATCCTCTTCACTTAATAGATGCAGAAATTCGTCAGATTCCATAATATTAACCGTATAATCTAACGGAATTTCTTTATTTTCCTTCCGTAAAAGTTGCAGGCAATGATTCTTCGCCACCCGGTAGAGCCATGGCTTGAAAACTTTTATCTCATAATTTCCCAGTTTAGGCAATAAATCTTCAAACAACTGCATGACTGCTTCCTGTGCCCGGTCTTCATCCTGCAGGTATTTCAGGCAAAGTCCGTACAGTAACGGGATATATCGGTTATATAATTCACCGAAATATTCCGTATCGCCGGACTTCGTATAGTGTATCAGTAATTCCTCGTCCGATAGTTTCGATATGTTTCTTTTGAAAAACAACATCTATTCCTCTTCTTCGTCGATAACGACTTGATATTTTTCTTTCATTCTTTCAAAATCACCTGTTATCTGCTCTAATATTTCATGTGTATCCGTACTCTTTACCAAAGCGGGCATACCATAATAGATAGATGCTTTGTATGGCAACAGGATCATCTTTCCTTTGGGTAAAGAGCGTCCCATACCGGTCATGAATACAGGAATATATTTCACTTCAGGTCGTAGCGATAGGATACGGGCAATGCCGGATTTTATTTTTCCCATCTGCTCCGGTTTCCCTCTGGTTCCTTCCGGAAAAAGAATCAGTGAATATCCGGCATCAATGGCTTCAAGCATCTTACGGATCGGATCGTGCTCCGAATCTTTTTCCCCTTTTCTTCTGATAAGAAGCGTATTGATGAAAAAGTTGCTGATGGAAGCCTGAAAGCGGGTTTTCCCGAAATAGTCTTCTGCTGCTACGGGTTTGACTTTCCACAAAAGATCGCCGGGCAGGGAAGCCAACAGGCTTAGGGTGTCCAGGTGACTGTTATGGTTGGCAAGGATAATGAATTGCTTTTCTTTTTTAAGGAAGCGGCAATCGGTGAACTGAACCCCTACGATTAATTTTAGGAACCATTGGAAAACACCTTTATATATAATCTGCATGGCAGCAGCTTGCATGAATCTTTTTTCCATTCTCTCCGTTTAATATGCAATGTAATAAACTAAATGAAAAAATACAGGAGCAGTGTAGGACAGCGAATCTATCCGGTCGAATACTCCTCCATGACCGGGAATACTGTTCCCCATATCTTTAATTCCTTTATCTCTCTTGATAGCGGAGATGACCACGTCTCCCGAGAAGCCGGCAATCGCAAGGAGGGCGCTAACCAGAATAACGTTAGGAGCGGAGAGGGGAGTCAGGAAACCGAGGAAGTAACCAATGACAGTGGTACTGATGACACCGCCTAGGAAACCTTCCCATGTCTTGTTCGGACTTACTTTCGGAAGAATCTTATGCCGTCCGAGAAGTTTGCCCCAGATAAATTGCATGATGTCATTGATTTCCGTAAGGAATACAAGGAACAACAGCAGGCCCCGTCCTCCAGAGCTGAATCCCGGTAGTTCGGGAAGTGACAGGAGATAAGCGAGGTGGCTGATACCGAATACCGAAAGCATCAGAATCCATTGCAACAGCGCCATCGACTTGGTGATTCCGTGTGTATCTCCCTTTAAAACGAGCCGTAAAGGCAATACGAGGAACATGACTACCGGAATGAAGATGATGAATGCTCCATACCAGGCAAGGTAAGCCAGGTAATATTGAATGGGGATAGCCAGTATGCCCCAAAACAGTGCTCCGCGATCTGCCTCTCTGAATCCCAATACAGAATAAAGTTCTCTGAAAGCAATGAAAGAGAGAAAGGCAAGGAAGAAATAAGAGATGTTATAGCTGATAAATACAGCACCGATAAACATACCCGCCATGATCCACCATGAGCGCGTGCGTGCGACGAGTTCGCTGATATTTGTTTTCGGAGATATCTTTTTTACAAGGAAAAGAATAAGGCTTGCCGTAACAAGCAATCCGATGATAAGCGAGATGACAATAATCAGTTCATCGCTTAATGTAGGGAATATTTTATCCAGTAGATTTTTCATTTTATTTCAGTGTTTGTTGTGTGTGACATGAGGTACAGGCGATGTATCAGTGTCGCGATAAGACCGATGTTGATAATGATTAGAGCGATGAAGCATACCATCCGGTCGTATCCTGAATGGATGGTGCAGGTGGCGACTACAAAGGTCAGTGTCAGCAACGCCATGCGGTGTTGTTTGGCCATCGGACCATTAAAGAAATGCTGATGTGTTTTATAGGCTCCTATCCAGCGGAAATAAGCTGTCATAACAGCAAGAAGGGCACCCAACCATCCCAATTCGACTCCGAATCCACCTGCTACATACCCGACGGGAATGATGAACAATGCATCGGCAAAGCGGTCGGGCATATCGTTATAAAGATCTCCGTTGGCACTTTTTTTTCCTCCTTCAATGGCAACCATCCCATCGAACAGGTTGCAGAGCAACCGTGACTGCATACAAACGATGAACAGAATATAGGCTACATATTTATTGAAACCGGGATAAATGACTGTGCCAATCAGCAGGAGGCAACCTACCATGGCGAAGAATACACTCATCATGGATATTTGATTGGGAGTGACACCCCAACGAGTTAGTTTGCGGGCAATGTTATTAGCCCAGGCCGTGTTTCGCGAGGCTATTTCCCGCCTTCCGTCGACTTCGTTTTTCATATTTGTGATATGTTTATGATTCGCAAATATACACATCATCTGATGAGTGGCAAAGGAATAAGGGAGGATTTTGAAAGGACTCTTTTTTTCTGCCGGATAAAAAAAGTTCAAATCATTTATGGAATCAGTGTGAAATCTGCATCTCTATAGTAAAAGCGAACTATTAGTAACATTTTAAATAATGAAGTTATGAAAACAAATCAATTCAGAGTGATGATGCTCGTACTGCTGATGGCAGTTGTTTCTTTAGGTATGGTGAACGCGCAAGCTATTACCGTGTCGGGTACTGTGACGGATGCAAAGGATGGAACTCCGCTTGTTGGCTGTTCGGTACAGATAAAGGGTACTACGAAAGGTACAGTAACGAATATGAATGGCCGGTACACGATTCATGCTAAGAAGGGGGAAATGTTGTTGTTCCAGTATATCGGGTATAAGCAAGAGAGAAGGGTGGTAAAATCGGTCACGCAGGATGTGAAGATGAAAGCTGACGAACTGGTATTGGAAGAATGTGTGGTGGTAGGATACGGCCATGAGACAAGAGCTGCAAAAGTGATGTCTACTGTTTACAAGGCAGTATGTCCGACTCCGGGAATCATGTATGATGCTGCAAATGCGGAAGAATACGGAGAGTTTCAGGAGAATGGTTTCAAGAGTGTGTCGGATGCTCCGCTTTCTACTTTCTCTATTGATGTAGACGCCGCTTCTTATAGTAATATGCGTCGTTTTATCAATAAAGGTGAACTGCCTCCGGTTGATGCTATCCGTACAGAAGAATTAGTGAACTACTTTTCTTATGATTATCCGAAGCCGACAGGAAGTGATCCTGTGAAAATTACCATGGAATCCGGAGCCTGTCCTTGGAATACCAATCATCGTCTTGTACGTATCGGCCTGAAAGCAAAAGAAATCCCGACGGATAATCTGCCTGCATCTAATCTGGTATTCCTGATTGATGTCTCCGGTTCTATGTGGGGAGCCAACCGGTTGGATTTGGTGAAGTCATCTCTCAAATTATTGGTAAATAACTTACGTGATAAAGATAAAGTAGCGATTGTGACTTATTCAGGCAGTGCCGGTGTGAAACTGGAAGCAACTCCGGGTAGCGACAAACAGAAGATTCGCGAAGCGATAGATGAATTAACGGCTGGTGGTTCTACGGCAGGTGGTGCAGGTATCTTGTTAGCGTATAAAATAGCCAAGAAGAATCTGATCTCTAACGGCAATAACCGTATCATACTTTGCTCCGATGGTGATTTTAATGTGGGCGTTTCTTCCGCTGAAGGATTGGAACAATTGATTGAAAAAGAACGCAAGAGTGGAGTATTCCTTACCGTACTGGGTTATGGCATGGGTAATTATAAAGATAAGAAGATTCAGGTGTTGGCTGAAAAGGGAAATGGCAATCATGCTTATATAGATAACTTGCAGGAGGCCAACCGTGTTTTGGTAGGCGAATTCGGTGCTACGCTGCATACAGTGGCAAAAGACGTTAAACTGCAAGTCGAATTTAATCCTTCCCAAGTGCAGGCCTATCGTCTGGTTGGTTACGAAAGTCGTCTGTTGAAAGACGAGGACTTTAATAATGACGCTAAAGATGCCGGAGATATGGGTGCGGGACATACAGTGACAGCCTTTTACGAAGTGATTCCTACGGGAGTAAAGAATGAATATGTAGGTAAAATAGACGACTTGAAATATCAGAAGAAAGAGAAAGTGTCCGTGAAGCCGACAGGCTCTAATGAACTCCTGACTGTGAAACTGCGTTATAAAGCCCCGGATAAAGATGTCAGCAAGAAACTGGAACTTCCTTTCGTAGATAATAAAGGAAATAATGTTTCTTCCGATTTCCGCTTTGCTTCTGCAGTGGCTATGTTCGGACAGTTACTTCGGGAGTCTGACTTTAAAGGAAATGCCAGTTACGACAAAGTGATTGATCTGGCCAAACAGGGACTGAATAACGATGATAAAGGATATAGAAGAGAATTTATTCGTTTGGTTGAGGCTGCTAAAGGATTGGAAAGAACAAATAAGAACTAGGAAAGCAAACAGGAGTCATTGGAAATGTACATCATATTATTATGCGTAATATTCACTGATATGAATAAACGTACAATTCCAGATAGATAATCCTAGAAAATAATAGTGACGGTATCCGGCAAAGATAGTGACGGTATGAGACAAT
>ERZ860148.1021-NODE-1021-length-18675-cov-9.558217_pt1 | contig 18675 bp, 19 predicted proteins | sample MGYA00509981_ERZ860148 | MGnify/ENA primary metagenome ERZ860148 (study PRJEB30046, sample SAMN00715199) | human gut metagenome | study: EMG produced TPA metagenomics assembly of the A metagenome-wide association study of gut microbiota in type 2...
TAGTCGAGGTGCCGCTCTGATCCGTTATATCGTCCTCAACCGCAAAGGCCGGAAACAGCAGCAAAAGCACTGTCAAGAGCGCAGCCAGACGCAGTTTTCTCTTGTTTTTCATCTACGCCGCCTCCTTACAGAAAATACAGCAGCGCCGTCAGCACCGCACCCGGTGCAAGGGATACGCTGCCCCAGAACAGGTTCAGCGCAAAAAGCACAGCCACGGCTGCCGCAAGGGCAATATAGGCGGCTGCAAGGCGTCTGGTACGGGTCATAGGCTTTCCTTTCTGTAAAGTTTTTCTTCTTTAATCCACATGGGTGAGGAATTTCAGGGTACTGGCGGCAGGTGTGCCCTTGGTAAACACCCGGTTCATATCCACGATCAGGTCTGCCAGCTCCATGCTCTGCTGGAACAGGCTCTGGGTGGTGCACCACACCTGACCGTTCTGCACCGCTTTGAACTCGTTCAACAGTGGGAAACGCTCGGTCAGCTGGCTCACCGATGCGATCATGCCCTCGATGGCGCTGTTGTAGATGAGCACATCAGCATCCTTTGCGCCTGCATAGAAGTCCTCAAGCGGCAGGTTCATGGTAGCAAGGCTGTTGCCATTGTCCGTCAGGTCCGCAAAGACATAGCTGCCGCCTGCCATTTCGATCATGCGGGCCACATAGTCACTGCCCTTGCGCACAGTGGCAAGGTTGTTGGTGGTCAGCGAGAAGAAGGCGCAGCTTTTTCCCGTGGGTTTCTGCGAGAGGATAGGCTGAACGGCTGTCTCCTGCGCGGAAAACACCTGCTCGGCCTGTTCTTCCCTGCCCAGCAGGATGCCGTAAAGCTTGATCCACTCCATGCGGGCCAGCGGGTCGCTCTCGTAGCTGGAACGCTCCACCAGCACCGGGATGCCAAAGTGTTCCAGCTGCTCCTTTACCTCCGGCGTGTGCAGGATCATGGTATTCTCAATGGCAAGGCGGCAGCCCGCCGCCAGGATCTGCTCGTAATCCGGGGCGCTGTACTTGCCTGCATACGCGATTTTTCCCTCTTCCATGGCCTGCTGCACCGCGGGCAGATACCAGCCCTCGGCCTTGGTGCCGGAAAAGGCCACGCTGTCCAGTGCATCCAGATGCAAAAGCAGATCCATCACCGAGGTGGAGACCAGATAAATATTCTCCACCGGCTGGCGCAGCACAGTCACATCAGCAGGCAGACCGTCCACCTCCGCAGCATCTTCCGGCACAACAAGGAACCGTGCATCCGACTCCGCGATGGTCAGCATGGTATAGCCGCCCTCATAGCAGTCCGCCGTGAACTGCTGTGCATAGTCCAGCTGGTAATGATGGGAGAAAACAAGACTTTCCGTATTGGCAGGTTGAGTCTTGCTGCCGCAGCCGGTCAGCGTCAGCGCCGCAGCGGGGATCAGTTTCAGAAATTGCTTTCGGGTGATCTTCATAGGGAACTCCTTCCGTCACGGCTTACGCCGCGCCATCTCCCTCATAGAGGGAGGCTTTGGCAGTACGGTAAAGTTTATCTTTTTGCCAAAGAAGGTGACTGGAGGAGTCACTTCAGACTTGCAGAATCAAAGGTCAGCGTGTACTCGATCTCGTGAGGAGTGCTCATGGCCACGGTGTCGGCGGTGACATCCAGTGCAGTGTCCAGCGCGGCAACGGGGATCTCAAAGGTGGAATTTCCCTCAGTGTTGGTGGGCAGATACTTCTCGCCATCCATGAGCATATAGTCGTAGTCGGGGCTGCTCCACACGATGGTAGCGGTCATTTTGCCGTCTGCCACGGTCAGGGCTGCGGGGCTCTCCACGGTGGCACGGCCAGAGCCGCCTTCCAGCGTCACATCGCAGGTGTAGGTACCGTCGGCGGGAGCTGCGGTACCAGCCTGTTGGACCGCATTGCGCACGCTGACGACATGGTCGTACCACTTGCCCTTGGTGCCCAGAATGGCAAGGTCAAAGTCCGTATCCACAGCAGTGACCGGAATGTCAAAGCCGTACACCTCCTCCGAGGTGCCGTCGGAATAGGTGACGGTATCTGTGGTGGGCTGCAGCCAGTCGGCCTCGTGGTCGGCGGCATCGGAAGCCTTGCCCAGATACAGGTTGACGATATGGGTGGAAGCAAGGCTGACATGGAAGGTCATCTGGCCGTTCTCCACGGTCAGGGTGCCCTTGCCGTCGCAGGCTTCGTTGGCGTGGAACATGGAGCTGTCGGTGTCAAACTCGGCGGTATACACACCATCCGGCAAAGCGGCGGTCTCAGCGGCAGAAGAAGCCACGGAAGAAGCAGCCTCCGAGCTGGCAGCGCTGGAAGCTGCAGAAGATGCCGTGGAAGAAGCGCCGCAGCCCACCAGCAGACTCAGTGCCAGAGAAGCAGCGACAACACAGGAAAAGACGCGTTTCATAGGAAATACCTCTACATTATAAAAAATCAGCTTTTATTATACCATTGTTCGGATAAAAAATGAACCCTCTCCACCGGATGCCGCAAAGCGGCCGCGAGACGGAGAGGGTTCGTTTGATCAGCCGTTCAAAGAATCGATCGCCGCCTTGGTGTGGGCGACATACAGGTTCTGGACATCCTCGATCTCACCCAGACCAGCAATCTGGCAGTCGATGCTGTCGAAAGCACCGGAAGCCTTGAACTGGCTCAGCCAGGAGTCGGCATCCTCACCGGCCATATCGTTGTTGGCGTGATCGCCGGCAACCACCATCAGCGGGCGCAGGATGACCTTGGTGTAGCCCGCAGCCTTAACAGCCTCGATGACGTTCTCGCAGGCAGTCTCCTCCGGTTCGCCCTCAACGGTGCCAATGAACACATTGTCATAGCCCAGAGTCTGCATGGTGGTCTGCATCTGGCTGTAGCTCACCTTTGCGGTGTGAGAGGTGCCGTGGCCCATAAAGACAAAGGCGACCTTGTCCGCAGCAGCGGCATCCAGACTGTCGTAGCCGGCTTCCTTCACAGCAGCAGCGGTGACCGCCTTGGCAACGTCTTCCTTATCCTGATTGATGATGGTGGCATCGGAACCGACCTCGCCCAGCAGGGGCTCAGCCACAGCGACAGATTCAAACTTGTCGCGGTAGGCGTCGATCATTTCCATCATCTCGTCGTACTCAGCACCGTGCATCAGGTGGGTGGGCTGGACGACCAGATTCTTCACGCCGTTTTCCACAGCGCGGTCCATGGCCTGCTGCATGTTGTCGATTTTTTCGCCGTCACGAGCCTGCACATGGTTGATGATGATCTGTGCGGTGAATGCGCGGCGCACAGACCAATCCGGGTATGCGGCCTGCAGGGCATCTTCAATGCCCTTGATATCCTTCGCACGGCTGTCGTTGAAGGAGGTACCGAAGGAGACCACCAGCAGCTCGTTGTCGCCGATGTTGTCCTGATTGCGGGCATCGTCCTTGGAGGCATCGCCAGTGTCACGGCCAAAGTAGTCGGGGTCGGCGTTCTCACCTTCCACCAGTTCCTTCTGGGTGTCGGTCAGGGCATCCCATGCAGCCTTGGCGGCTTCGCACTGAGCATCGGTGTCCTCATTGCGCTCCTGCACATAGATGGCATCGATCAGGTCTGCCACATTCTTTGCTGCCATTTCGTCAGCCTCCTCGCTGCTCGCTTCGCTGGAAGCGGAAGACGCAGCGGTGCTGGATGCAGTGCCGGAAGCAGCCCCGCCGCAGCCGGTGAGCACGCCGGCGCACAGAGCCAGAGCCGTAACAGCTGCGGCCAGCTTTTTGGTTTCGATCTTTCTCATTGTCTTGTCCTTTCCTGCTGGATAAATTGCGGTTTGAACCAAACAAAGGGTACAGGAAAGAGAGATGAAAAAAGAGGTCCTTCTGTCCTGCGGATGGCATGACAAAAAGACCTCTGTTGTTTCAGGGCTTTTTGGTACAACCAATTCCTCGTGATCTGGGGTTTGCACCCCCGTACCAACAGCAGGCAGGTTTCCTGACTGAAAGATCGCCGCCCGTCATCTCCTTCCCAGAGCAATGCTCCAGTGGCTGGTGCAAAGCACCCTGATGCGGACTCCCTTATCACAGTGACGAGATCGTGCGGGATCTGCACCCGCTTCCCTTTTACCCTTTCCGCCGTGCAGTGCATCGGCAAAAGGCACCTGCTGTTTTTCTGTTCAGTTCGTCCGGCATTATATCATAAAACTGCGCAGAATGCAATAAAAAACGGCATCCTGCCTTTTTATAAGGAAGGATGCCGTTCTGGAGATCGAGCCAAATGCGGAGCTTACTGGAGCGCACGGATCGCATTGATGGTGATTTTGTACTGGCAGGTCACGCTGTCAAACAGCTCCTTGGTACCTTCCAGTGTGCCTGTGCGCAGCACCTCGGTCAAATCGCAGGTGGGCTGATACAGGTTGGTAAAGCCCAGGTTCTGGCACACGCCCTTGAGCGTGTGTGCCGCACGGAATGCTTCCTTCACATTTCCTTCCTTCAATGCCTGCTCCAGTTTCGGATAGCTGTCGTCGTTCAAAAACATCAGCGTAAATCTGCAGATCATGCCTTCGTTGTAAAGCCGCTTGAGCACGTCCTCATAATTTGCGCCCATCTGTCTATAACATTCCTGAATCGTCATGGTTTGTCGCTATGCCTTTCTTTTTCTACTTATCCCGCCTGATTTGCCACAGAGTGACAAAAGCGCCATCCATTTTGTTGCACTTTGTTGCGTTTTTAATATATCACGCCTTACTGTGTTTTTCAATGCAGAGATAAAAAAGTCTTGCACTTTTCACATATTGTCTCGATTTTTTCTTGCAATTTTCCTATCAATTTCTTCCGGTTGGCTTTTTCTCCGACTTTGCCGTGCCCGCATGGTTTGCAGGGCTTTTCCCGCCTTTGCTCTGCCGTTTCTCTGCACGGAAAACGCATTTGAAGAAAAACGTAAAAAACAGTTGACAAAAGCCTTCCTTCATGATAAAATAAACAAGTCGTCCGGCGAAGGACACAAAAAGTGAATATGGGCGTGTTCCCGAGTGGCCAATGGGGACAGACTGTAAATCTGCTGCTTTCAGCTTCGGTGGTTCGAATCCACCCGCGCCCACCAAACAAGAAAAATCCGAACCTGTTTCCGATTGGAGAAGGGTTCGGATTTTTCGTTTTCTTCGGGTACAACAATGAAGGCTCCCGTGGACGGCGCAAAACTCCGATACCTTGTCATAGACCGTAAGCCAATAACAAGATTTGGAGGGTATGATTATGAAGTACGATGAAAGAGCCTGCAAGTTTAATATAGACACTGGCTGCGTGGAGCTGCTGCTCCGGGACGGGAGAAAAATCTCCATTGACTGCACCGGGGTCGAGGATGCGTTGGATGTGACCATGGCGCAGAGGTCAGAACTGAATTATCTCATCTACAATGACCCACTGGGTTATGCCGATTTGATTCTGAATGGCGACCCGGAGGAATATTTGAAGAAAGTGGCTGGGAGTCATGGATTAGAAGATTGACCACGCTATAAAGATCCCCTAAAAAAACAGTTCCCATCTGTACGACAAAATTACAGATGGAAACTGTTTTTATGTGCGGATAGAACATTCGGTGCAACTCGACAACAGTTGCGGGTGATCTTTATACATTTTCTGTGCTACGCGCCTGCCCACTTTTCTTGCTGCTCAAACGGAGAAAAACACAACGGAGTTATTGAAAATATTTAGCACGGTATTGGCTCGGAGTATCCTGAAATTCTGCTTTAAAGCGTTTGACAAAATAGTTAGCATCCATGATGCCGACGGATTCTGCAATTTCGTGTATTGGCGCTCTGCTATGCGCCAAACTGTGTGCAGCGTGCTGCATTCTAATGCGATTCAGATAGGCGAGCGGCGTGATACCGACTTCCTTTTTGAATAGCGAAATCAGATGATTTGGAGAAACATCCAGTTCTGTTGCCATGTTTTGCACGGTGACTGCCCGTGCATAGGAGTGCTCCAGATAATATAGTGCACTGATAGTCAGGTTGCTGTATCCGGCAGTCAATTTACGTCGGATGGTCTGGCAGTATTCTCGGATGAGACGTTCGTGTTCATGATTGATTTCGTCAATGGTATGACAGTTTCGTATGATGGTAGAACTGATAGCGGAAAGATGATCGTTGACAACAGGCGGAATCCCGGCGTGTATTGCACCGATACGAATGACGGTTCGGGTGACACTGGCGGAGATTCTGGCTCCTTCCAGAGTCTGCCCTAGACGCAAATGATTTAAAAAAGTTACAGAGTTGTGCAGTTTCGTCCAGCTTTCCAGTGCTTTTACCACATTACCCTGTTCGACTGCTTTCATCAGGGAAGCTTCCAGCCCATAGCGCTGTTCCACAAGTTCTGCGTAAGAAATGTTCGATTCGACATCCTGAAAAGCGGTGTTGATATTTTTGGTGTTATAATTGATTTCACGAATTTTTTCAGGAACTGGCATCTCCATGCTGTGAAACAGGCAGTGTATGATATGCCGTTGATGGGTTTCTGAGCTGACCGAAAGTTGTCCACGATGGGCCAGAAGGTCGCTGGGAAAAAAATTTTTTAAGTTTAATTGCCGAAGCAGGCTTTCGCAGTCATTCAGAGAAAAGAACTCTGTACAGAATGGCCCAATGGCGACCGGAACAGAGTTGACACGAAAAAACAACAGTTTGAGCTGAAATAAATCTGTTACGCTTACGATTTCGTTGGAAGCGAGACCTTCTAAGAAAAATTCGATATTGTGAGGAAGCAGATATTCCTGTATGGGGTGGAATTGATGCTGTGAGCAGAATTCTGCACGTTCCACAGCTGTTTGCAGAATGGTGATGGGAACGCGTGTGATATCCTGAGCTAGTTTACAACATTCAACCAGAGTCATTTTTTGATTTTCTCCTATTTTGAACGAAATTGTTCTATAAAGTGAAACGGCTAAATTCTAAATCATTCGGTTTTATTCTATCACGTTTTTCTAAAAAATGATATCATCTTTTTCAGAAATCAGTTGTGCAAGGGCCCTGCACGAGAAAGAATCGTCTGAAAAGTGCAACTAATAGGAGGAAAAAATGGCAAAGGATTACAATGCGCTTGCCAAGAGCATTATTGAATTGGTCGGCGGTGAAGAAAATGTGGTTTCATTAGCACATTGCATGACTCGCCTGCGTTTCAAACTGAAAGACCATTCCAAGGCAAAAACGGATGGACTCAAAAAACTGAATGGTGTTATCAAAGTTCTGGAAGCCGGCGGTCAGTATCAGGTCGTTATCGGTACAGACGTGGAGGATATATATAATGTGATTCTAGCGAATACCAAAATTAAAGCTGCTGGTAGCGAGCAGGCATCTGCGCTGGAAACTGCTTCCGATACCGCTAGTGAAAAAGAAGGCATTGTTGCAACCTTAATTGATACAGTTTCCAGTATCTTTACCCCGTTTCTGGGTGCTTTTACAGGTGCTGGTCTGCTGAAAGGCTTCGTGGTTCTATTCGTTACGCTGGGATTACTGGACAAGTCCACTACCACCTATACCATCCTGAACGCTGCCGGTGATGGTGTGTTCTACTTCCTGCCCATCTTCCTGGCGTACTGTGCAGGTACAAAATTTGGTGCAAAGCCTTTTATCTCAATGGCAATTGCATCTGCGTTGGTCTACCCTAATATCACTGCGCTGTTCAGTGCTACCGACCCGATTCCTGTGGAGTTTCTTGGAATTCCGGTCAAGATGGTAAGCTATACGAGTTCTGTGCTGCCAATCATCGTTGTGTGCTTCGTTCAGGCTGAACTGGAGAAATTGCTGAATCGTATTATTCCTCAGATTGTGCGGAATATCTTCCTGCCGGTTCTGGATCTGCTCATCCTTGTTCCGCTCACCTTTATTGTTATCGGTCCTATTACAACCACAGCAGCAAATGGCATTTCTGTTGCGATCCAGTCTCTGCTTCGTCTGTGTCCTCCGCTGGGTGGCGCTTTGATGGCTGGTCTGTGGCCGATCATGATTCTGTTTGGTATCCACTGGGCAATTATGAGTATTGGCTTTGCAAACCTTGGTATTTTGGGCTATGATTATCTGCTACCGTTGACCGTTAGCTGCAATTTTAGTGTTGCAATCGCCGCGTTGGCTGTTTTCCTGAAGAGCAAGAAAAAGAATGTTAAGCAGGTTGCAGGTCCTGCGTCTATTACGGCTCTGGTTGGTGGTGTTACCGAGCCTGCAATTTACGGTGTTCTGCTCAAATTCAAAAAGCCAATGGTTATGGTTTGTATAGCCAATGCAGTTGGCGGTGCGATTTGCGGTGCCTTCAATGTTACCCGTGATGTACAGATGAGTGTCAATCTGCTGACGCTTCCTGCTATCTGGGCGGTCTATGGCCCTTGGGCAATTGTTGCGATTGCTGTTGTTTGTGTACTGGTCTTTGTACTGATTTGGCTGTTTGGGTACAACGATAGTATGGACGACACTCTGGAAAAAGAAAGCAAGTAAAATAACGCCGTGCTTCGCAGATGTTTTTCTTGAAGGATGAACAGCTGCGGAGCATTTTTGGTAAACAGACCATAAATACAATCAAAAACGGGAGCATCGTTCTATGATGAAAAACTCAGTCCTTTACCCCATTACAAACCGTTATCGCATGGCTCTGTCGCTGGACGGGATGTGGCAATTCCAGTTTGACCCAAAGTCCTGCGGCCTTTCTGAAAACTGGAAGGACGGTCTGCCGTCCCCCATTTCCATGCCGGTGCCTGCCAGCTTTTCCGATTTCTTCACCACTGGATCGGAGCGGGATTACTGCGGCGATTTCTGGTATCAGAAGGATTTTTTTGTGCCCGAAACTGCACAGAGCAAGGTGCAGCTTCGTTTTGGAAGCATTACCCACCGTGCAATTGTGTTCTGCAACGGTGTTGAGGTTGCCCGGCATGAGGGCGGCTTCCTCCCCGTTGTTGCCGACGTCACGGACGTTGTCCGCTGTGGTGCGGTGAACCGGGTCTGTATCTGGGTGAACAACGATCTGAACGAGAGCACTTTGCCTTGCGGAACACACAATGTCCTCTCCAGCGGCAGAAAAATCGTTAAGCCTTATTTCGATTTCTTTAACTACTCCGGCATCCAGCGCAGTGTGTATCTGGTCATGCTCCCGGCAGAAAGCATTCAGGACTATGAGGTAAGCTATACGCTGGATGGTGCGGATGCACAGGTGGATTACAAGGTTTTCTGTGAAGGTGCAGGAGAGATTTCAGTACAGCTGCTGGATGCGGAAAACAAACTGGTGGCAGAAGCAAACGGTGCGGAAGGTGCTCTCTGCGTGCAGAACGCACATCTCTGGCAGGTGCGGAACGCCTATCTTTACACCATCGTCATCACACTGAAAAAGGACGGCTTGCCTGTGGACGAGTACCGGGAACGTATCGGTATCCGCACAGTGGAGATTCGCGGAACAAAGATACTCATCAATGGAAAATCTGTCTATCTGAAAGGCTTTGGCAAGCACGAGGACTTTGATATTCTGGGGCGTGGCTTCAACTGGGCCGTCGCAAAGCGGGATTTTGAGTGTATGAAATGGACGGATGCCAACTGCTTCCGTACCAGCCACTACCCTTATGCAGAAGAGTGGTATCAGATGGCAGATGAAGAGGGCTTCCTTATTATTGACGAAGTCCCCGCTGTCGGCATGATGCGTTCGACCCATAACTTTGCGGCGGCAGGCACTGGACAGTACACCTATTTCTTTGAGACCCCCACCGTTCCGGAGCTGCTGAAAAATCACATTCAGCAGGTCAAAGAAATGATGGCGCGCGACAAGAACCACCCCAGCGTTTTTGCGTGGAGCCTGTTCAATGAGCCGGAAACCACCAGCGAGTATGCAAAGGATTACTTCACGAAAGTCTTTGAGGCCGCCCGTACACTGGACCCGCAGAACCGTCCGCTGACCGGTGCATTCGAGAAGAACAGTGCGCCTGACAAGTGCCGCTGCTATCAGCTGTGTGATTTCATCTGTCTGAACCGGTATTATGGCTGGTACATCAGCGGCGGCGCAGAAATGGAGGAAGCGGAGGTCAAGTTCCGTGCTGAAATGGACAAGTGGGCGGCAAAAAAGCTGAACGTTCCATTCGTCTTTACCGAATTCGGCACGGACACCCTTGCCACTGAGCACAAGCTGCCCGCTATCATGTGGAGTCAGGAATACCAGAATGCGTATCTGGCAATGAATTTCAGCGTGTTTGATAGCTACGATTTTGTGCAGGGCGAGCTGGTCTGGAACTTTGCAGACTTCCAGACTTCCGAGGGCGTTATGCGCGTCAACGGAAACAAGAAGGGCATCTTTACGCGCCAGCGGCAGCCCAAGGATGCAGCATTCACCTTCAAAAGACGTTGGGAATCTCTGCCGCTGAATTATAAGGGAGAATAAAATGAGCGTTTTCCGTGATGATTTTCTGTGGGGCGGTGCCTGCGCTGCCAATCAGTTCGAGGGTGCATGGGATGTGGACGGCAAAGGCCCCAGCGTGCCGGATATGTGTACCAACGGTTCCCACACCAGCCCGAAATGGGTGACCACCGGCATCCGCCCCGACCGTCTATACCCCAGCCACGAGGCCATTGATTTCTATCATCACTACGAAGAGGATATCGCCCTCTTTGCTGAGATGGGCTTCAAGACCTTCCGCACCTCCATCAACTGGACCCGCATCTTCCCTAACGGCTGGGAAAAGGAACCCAATGAGAAGGGTCTGGAATTCTACGACCGCGTGTTCGACTGCTGCAAGAAGCACGGCATCGAGCCGCTGGTCACCATCAGCCATTACGAGCTGCCCTATGCTCTGGTGGAAAAGTACAACGGCTGGGCTTCCCGGGAACTGATCGAGTTCTACATGAACTACTGCAAGGCAATCTTTGAGCGCTACAAGGACAAAGTAAAGTACTGGCTGACCTTCAACGAAATCAACTGCGGCACCATGCCCATGGGCGCGATCCTCGAGACCGGCACGATCAAAGGCTTTGAAGGCTCCACCGCCGATGTGCCCGACAACAAGCAGGAGCGTTTTCAGGCACTTCATCACCAGTTCGTGGCCAGCGCCAAGGCGGTCAAGTACGCCCACGACAACTATCCCCAGTTCAAGATGGGCAACATGATCTGCTTCATCACCAGCTATCCGCTGACCTGTGACCCTGCCGATGTGATCGCCAACCAGCAGAAGATGCAGATTACCAACTGGTTCTGCTCCGATGTGCAGGTGCGCGGCGAGTATCCCAGCTATATGAAGCGCTGGTTCGCCGAGAACGGCATCACCATCCTGCAGCAGCCCAAGGACGCTGACATCCTGAAAGAAGGTACGGTGGATTTCTACACCTTCAGCTATTATATGTCCAACTGCATCACCACCCATAAGGATACCGAGGATGTGGGCGGCAACATCGTTGCCGGAAAGAAGAACCCCTACCTGAAGGCTTCCGACTGGGGCTGGCAGATCGACCCCATTGGTCTGCGCTACACCCTCAACGAAATCTACGACCGTTACCACCTGCCTATGATGGTGGTGGAGAACGGTCTGGGCGCTTACGATGTGAAGAGCGAGGACGGCAAGGTGCACGACAGCTACCGTATCGACTACCTGCGCCAGCACATCGAGCAGATGGCTGAGGCTGTTAAGGACGGTGTGGATCTGATGGGCTATACCCCGTGGGGCTGCATTGATCTGGTCTCCGCCTCCACCGGCGAGATGGCAAAGCGTTACGGTTTCATCTACGTCAACAAGTTCGATGATGGCACCGGCGACCTGAGCCGTGAGCGTAAAGATAGCTTCTACTGGTATAAGCGGGTTATTGAGACGAACGGCGCTGAATTGTAACTGGGAATAAAACAAAAACAGGGTGCGTCCACCAGCAGAGTTCCCATAAAACAGTATTTGCAAAAGTTCCCTAAATGGGGAAGATTTGGCGTGACTTCGGTCACGCCTTTTCTTTTGCTTTCAGTTCATCCAGAGGGATGTACCCCAGCCCATCGTACTTGATATGGATGTGCTGCACCCGCTTTCCGCTGGACTTATCCGGGGCATCCACATAGATAGCCGACACCAGTTCACGGAGAGCATATGGGATGAGTTCTTCAATATGGACGTACTTGTGCGCTTTCTGAACGAACTTTTCAATATTCTCGATTTGCTGTTCCTGTACTTCGATTTCCTTCTGGATAGAGAGGACGCCCTCTTCCAGCTGCTTCTGCTCGGCATTGTAACTCTGACTCATCATGTCGAAGCGGTCATCGCTCAGCTTTCCACTGGCGTTGTCCTCGTAGATTTTCATGAACAGCCGTTTGAGATCTGCGATTCGCTTCTCATTTCGGGCAAGCTGCTTCTTCAGGACAGTCAGCTTTTCGCTGCTTTCCACCCGAAGCTGCTCCTCCATGACCTTGCGGAAGTAGTCCTCATGACAGAGGATGTAGTCCGTCACCCGCTGAACATGGCTTAGCACACGGCCCTCCAAAACCTTTACCCGGATGAAGTGTCCCTTGCACTTGCTCCCGTTCTTCTTGTGCAGAGAGCAATCAAAGAAGTCTTGACTGAAGTCCCTGTGATTGGACGAACCATATTGCATCTTGGAACCGCAGTCAGCGCAGTAGACCATACCGGAGAAAATGCTGCTCTTGCCTGTCCGGGTCATGCGGTGACGCTGGCTACGAATCTCCCGAACCTTTTCAAACACATCATCGTCAATAATGCGCTCATGTGTATCCGGGAAGATAGCCTGATTTTCCACGGGATTCAGATGTCTCTTTTTATCCCAGATAGAGTTAGTATAGGTCTTAAAGTTGACTGTGCAGCCAGTGTACTCCAGGCGTTCCAGAATCGAACTTACTGCTCTTTTATCCCAGCGATAAGGGTCTTCCGGGGCGGGTGAGTTCGTACTCAGGCCATGGCTCAACTTATAGGCGGTGGGAGTCAGAACTTTGTCCACCCACAGTTGGTTTGCAATTTGGGTCGGGCCACGGCCTTCCATGCACATGGAGAAGATGCGCTTCACGATTGCAGCCGCTTCTGGATCAACAAGCCAATGTTTCAGGTTCTCCGGGTCTTTCACATAGCCGTACGGCACATTGACCGTCAGCGGTACTCCACGCTCTCCCTTGGCCTTCTGAACAGCCCGAATCTTGCGGCTGGTATCACGGGCGTAAAACTCGTTGAACCAGTTCTTAATGCCCGCAAAATCGTTGTTTACGCTGTTCGGGTCAATGGTGTCGTAGTTGTCGTTAATGGCAATGTAGCGAACGCCATACTGGGGAAAAGTGAAGTTTGTGTACAGACCTGTCAAGGCAGAATTGCGTCCCAGTCGGGACAAATCCTTCGTGATAACGATTCCTACACGCCCCGCTTCAATCTCGACCAGCATACTCTGAAAGCCGGGGCGGTCGTAGTTCGTGCCGGAATATCCATCGTCCACAAAGAACACCGGGTTCGGAAAGTGATTCTTCTTAGCGTATTCCAGAAGAATAGCCTTCTGGTTCTCAATGGACAGGCTTTCGCCGAGCCGTGCGTCCTCTTGCGACAGTCGGCAGTAAAGTGCAGTGATTTTATTCGTTGCTCCAGACATTGTTGTGTCCTCCTTACTCTGTGGAGCAACTGTCGGTACAGGATTGGTTACCGGGTCAAGTATAGCAGAATTGGACGCAGTTGTCATTCGTCTGCACCCTCATCTTCAAATTTTTGCTGGGCGTTTTTGGCAACAATGCGCTCCAGCTTCTTCAAAAAGGATTCCTTGCCCTCATAGCTGCCGGTCACGGTGTAGGTGGTGTGACCGACTTTCTCCGTGGTGGTCAGTTCAGGAATCCAGAATGCAGACAGGTTCTTGACATGGAGATTGCCGTTCTCATCTACATAGGAGCCGTGCTTCTTCTGCTCTTCGGTCAAGGGCTGCCGCTTGAAATAGATTTCATTTTCGGAGATGCTCACGGTTTCGCTGGCTTGCTCCTTCGGGGTATCGTCATACAGCTGTGCGAAAAATGCCAATGCATCTTCGGGTGGTTCTTCCTCCATGAGTTGCTCGAAAACTCGCTGTTCCTCTGCCGAGAGGTTGTTCCATGCAGCATCCAACTCCTGCTCACTGGCTGCATTGACAAAGGCTTCGATTTCTTTTTTCATGGTGTATCCTCCTTTGGCTTTGAAAAGCGTTTTTTCAAAAAGTATGGGTTTTCGTGAGAGCAAGAATCGTCCCGTGGCCACAAATTTTCAATTCTTGAAAATTTCCTGCCCCTTTGGGACTGCTTCTTGTTGGGGCGTGCCTGCCCCAAACCCTGCCAGATAAAAGCAAAGGGGCATTATCTGCCCCGATGCTTTTCCTTTCGCTTCTGCTGTTTCAGTTCAAACTGACGCTGCTTTTCTGCTTCGCGTTGTTTACGGCTAAGTGCTTTTCGCACCAGCTTGTTTTCTTCTCGCTGCATTTGCAACGCCTGCTGTGACTTTGTACCGATTCCTGTGGCAACTGTTTCCTTTCGGATTTGCCGTTGCAATCGCTTTGGGTTCACAGACTCTTTCTTTACAACTGTCTCAACAGATGGACTGAAGCGCAGCCGACTGTAATTCTTGAGCAGATACTCCCAGACTTCATAGTCCTTTGGTTCTGCACCAAACACGACTTTACACACTGAAAGCTTTCTTCTCTCAATACGTTCAAATACTCCAATCCAGAATGGAGCCTCAAAAAATACAGTCAGCTTTGTAGAATCAATGTCCATAACGAAACCCTCCTGAAATAAATCCTTACAGGAACGGACAACCCGGAGGGGAAGGTTACTTACCTACACCGTGCGGTGTAGACGGCTGGGCTACCTACCAGCTCTGGCATCTCTCAGAAAGAAATGCGTTGCGTTTTTATCCTGCTTTTATTATATAAAGCACATCCCTGTGCATTATATCTACCTTAATTGGTTTTCCAAGTGAAGTATAGCACACTCGTGGTCAAATGACCACCCATATATACGAGAATTTGGCTGTTTTACTGCGTACGTGCGTACCAACCTTCCGTACGCACGTACGCAGCGATTCGCCCGAAACGTACCTTATACAACCGTTTCCCCTCGGAGAGCCCACGGCACTTTGCAGGCCGCAGGGGTGAAAGTGTCATAGTGGGTTATTACACTTCCGCAGAAGTGCCTTTTCCTCGCCGCAAACAGCTGGGGTGCGCCTTTGTGAGAGCTTTCTATGCGGCGAATCCACATCGCCCACAGGCGATGTGAGCAGGGATTCTAAGGGGCGCAGCACCCTTGGCACACGACTTTGGTACAAAGTCTAGTGTGTTACACCTTTCCAGAGGTGTACACGTTCCTGAAATGCAAAAAGCCCCATACCCAACACCTTGACGGTGCGGACATGGGACTTGATGCTTCCTCGGCCTAGCCGGGTACTCGTAACCAATCCTGACAGGCAGTTGCCGTGTCATTTCTCGAAAACTGTTTTACGAATACCCAGCTCCCGGACGCACCCTGCCAAAAGCCACAGACGATAGCGATATGTACAACAGGGAGTTCCCCAGTGGGAACTTCCTGTTTTTCGTTGTTTGCATGATGAGCCTGTTCCGCCTGCCATGCGGCAAATTCTCTTTGGCCTTCCTCGCTGTTCCAGCAGGCAAGGATGGCCGGGTAGAATGCCCGTGCCAGACGGTCGATGACTTCATCGGGGTAGGGGGAAGTGTTTGTGGACTTTTTCTTTTTGTTCAAACGCACGCTCCTTTGGACATCGGTAAACAGCATACCATGTGCCTGTTGTTATGCTGTCTGGTCTTTAACATCTGCGAGTGCGGCTTCCAGAGAAGTAAGATAGTCCTTATGCTTGTGAATGATCTCCAGAATCACATCGCGCTGCGCATTATCGGGCATCTGCTCCAACTGGTAGTTGAACGAAATGCGGAAACGAGTAGTGAGTTCTTCCAACGCCACATACTCGTACCGTACATCCTCCGGGTAAGCCTCACTGTCGTAAACCGATTCGAACTTTCGGAATGGCATGACAGGTGCTTTGCCCGGAATGCGAATCACACCATCAGCGTCAGGCGTTGGTTCCGCCTTCAGCTCTGGGTGCAGAATATCCTGCAAGGTCTGTGCGCGGTCATAGCAGGCAGCCTTGGCAAGGCGGTGCATATCCGCCTTGGACACTTTTGTTTGTCCGGACAGGATGCTCTGCTTTAAACCCGGCATCAGTTCTTCTGCAATCTCTACGCCTCTCATATACTTCGAGGCACGGAGAACTGTGTTTTTACTGACACCGTTTTCCTTAGCAATACGCTCACACGTTTTAACGCTCTCACCGGAGTTCCCATTTTGGGAACTCCGGCTAAACTGACCGTTTGTGCGCTGCACATCGTCACGACTGCAGCCGTGTTCCGCACGCTCTGCCTCGTACTGTTTCCCGATGAGAAATAGCTTCTGCTCTGGGGTAAGATTGCGCCGCCCTAACTGGTTCTTACAGATCCAAGCAAGGACTTCTTCTCTGCTCTCAAACGGGAGCGGCATGGTGGAGAAAGAGATTTCGGGATGCTTCTGAACGATTTCATAACGATTATGGCCATCAACAAGTGTATTGTTCCACACGATCAAAGGAGAGAGCAGCTTACCCTCTTTGAGGATATTTTCTTCAAGCTGCTTAAATTCATCATCGGTCAGAGGAGGGATCTGGGACTGGAACTCCGGGTCGATTTTCAGATTGATCATACGCACACTCCTTTATCTCTCCTGCTGCGTCGGTTCTTCCTTCCGGAAAAAGGACGCAACATTCTGCTTTGAGGTTTTCAGTTTGAGCAGTTCGGACTTGACTTCTTTGTACTGCTCATAGAACTTTGCCTTTTCGGATGCAAGCTGCACATACTCGGCTTCCAGTTTCTTCGGGCTGGGCAGCTTGGTGAGGTTGTTTGCCTTGAAATAGGCTGTTGCCGCCCGGTGCGCTGTCAGCTCTGCACGGTGCTGCTCCTCAAAGACTGCGGGTCGCTTGGCGGTCTTTAGCTGCTGTGCGACGCTCTTGGTGCTGGCGTAGGCTGCGATGTGATAGCGCAGCTCTTTGTTGGCTTTCATGCGACCTTCGAGATCTTTCACCACTGCCAGCGAATCGTGGAACTTGGTATCAAGCTCTGTAATTCTCTGGTCGAGTGCGTCCTCGTCAGTCAAGCCCTTTTCTTCTAGGATAATCAAGGTCTGTGCCATGGCTTTGAGGTTGTGTTTTTTTTGCCCAACGCTCGTAGCCGATGCCTTTGCCCTGTTTCAGCTTCGCCTGAATATCCACCAGTTTCCCGATGCGGTCAGGCTTAAACTGAATCGTGCGCTTGCGCTCAGCGTTTTCCTGCAAGGCGGCAAGCACTGCTGCCTGATCGAACTTGTCACCGAGCTTTTTTGCCCGGATGAACTTCGTTCTGCCAGCAGGCAGATAACTTAAGCATCCGCGACTTTCCTTGACGGCGATGCCGTACTGCTGCATGAGCTTGTCAGAGAAATCTTCAAAGCTGGTGGCACGGTACAGCACCGAAGAAATCTGTTTCCGCAGGGTATCTTTTACGGTTTCAAACTTCTTCTGCCGGGGCTGCTGTCCAGTTGCGGTAAGGGCAGCATTTTCACGGTCAAGTTTCATCTGACCGCGCCTACGCGCCCAATACTCAGCTTCGCTAACACGCTCTTTCGAACCGTTGAGCAGGTTGATCTGGTATAGTCCGGCACCTTCGCACAACTCCATGACCTCGACACGCAAGTGCCGCATGGTCTGGGCAGTGCTGGAATGCTTCATGCCCTCTAGCCAGTCGCGGGGCTTCTGCATATAGGGCTTGCGTTCCACCTCGCGCATTCGGATGCTGCCGATCACGATGTGGACATGGATGTTTCCCGAATGGTTGTGCCCATCCGGGTGGGTGCAGACGATGGCAGGATGACCGGGAAAGTTCTCTTTACAAAAGTTCAGACCGAGGGCCTGTGCCCTTTCCATGGTCAAGCCGTTGTCGGCTGCATCTCTGGGGTCAAAGCTGAGGATATACTGGTGGCTTTTGATATCATCCGGGTGGTTGTTCTTGCTGTACTTTCGGTTTGCCAGCAGACAGGCCGTTGCAAACGAAAAATCGCCGCACTCAAGGGTGTCGAGCAGATACGATTCCCGCAGCATGGGTCTGTCATGGTCGTCCAGAAGTTGCTTTCCGGTGAACTCATCGTGCTGGTAGATCAGGTACGCTTCGGCGGCAGAGTAGTCCGAATTCTTAGAGGCGATATGCTTGAGCGTTGCCATACAGTTCACCCAGAACTTTCTCGGCGTGCAGCCGAAATGCAGTCAGGTCTGCAAGTTCGTCAAGGATTTTCGCCCGGATCAGCTCGGTGTCTGCACCGCCGGAATTGAAGTGCCTTGCAAGCTGGTTCAAATTTCCGCCCACCCTGCTGCACTGGGCGAGCAGGGTGGAAACGGCGTTCAGGGTTTCTTCTCCGCCGCCGGCAACGACAACAGTGCGCTCGATCTTCGCACTGTGCAGCGCACGGCGGATGAGGGTGGACAGGGAGAGATGAAGGAGTTTTGCGGTTTGTTCGAGTTCCAGTTTTTCGCGTTCCGTCACTCGGAACTTGATGATGTGCGTTTTGTTGTTCGGCGTGTCGTGGCGGTAGGTCGTGCTGGGTTTCGCTTTGACATTCGTTTTGTTCATTGAACCTCCTGTCGTCTTGCTAGCTCCTCGGTGAAGCTATGTAAGCACGACACGCCGTTCTTTCGCACCGCAAGGTGCGAATATGAGCA
>ERZ860148.1064-NODE-1064-length-17958-cov-6.498241_pt1 | contig 17958 bp, 10 predicted proteins | sample MGYA00509981_ERZ860148 | MGnify/ENA primary metagenome ERZ860148 (study PRJEB30046, sample SAMN00715199) | human gut metagenome | study: EMG produced TPA metagenomics assembly of the A metagenome-wide association study of gut microbiota in type 2...
GATTCTCTAATTTGCCACTTTGGCTTTGTGCACTCTCTGTAGTGATATCGGTTTTTATCGCCGCAATCTCTTCTTGTACCGTTTTGCCTGTACGTTTTAATTGCTCTGCTTCATCTTTAATAGTGATATTTTGTGTATTAATACCACTTTTTGTTGTGCTAGATTGGCTATCAGAATCTTTACTATACACCAATGCAGGGTTTAGGTTTAATAGTAATATTCGCATTTTCGGCAAAGGCGAAGTCAATGGCCATCGCCGTTTAGGTGTGTTACTCGCTCGAGATATTTCTGTGGAAAAAGCATTAGAAAAAGTAGAACGTGCTTACGCGAAGTTGGATGTGAAATTATAAGGTTTGCTTAACATAAGCATTGTTGAAAATAAAAGTGCGGTCAATTTTCGAGAGGTTTTAAAACTCTTTGAAAATTGACCGCACTTTATATCTTTCAAATTAAAATTGTTATTTGAAAAATACTTACTATTTAATAAAAATACTAATTTCTGGATACAAATTTATTGTTATAATCAAGTTATCAGATAACTTAAATGACAGAGAATCTCCATTTTCATCTAAATAAAGTTCTAATAGATCCTCTCTATAAAGATCAAATACAAGAATATCATCTCTGTAAAATCGAAGTCTCACAGAGTTTACAGTAATATCAAAACTCAAATTAACTTTCTCATCACCATGCTCAAATTTGAGAATCTGGATAACATCATCCATTTCACAATCGAACCCATAGATAGACATAAAATCATTACAACTTGGAATCACTAATTTAGTATTATTCATTTTAATTTTCCCCCACGATGGCACACGCTTCCCAACGTGAGCCTAAACATCAATTTCATTTAATTCAGATTTTTACTATTTTCATTAACAACTTCGATTTGTCTATTTTTAGGTAGATTCAAGCACACATCAGGAAACGCGCGCTATCTGGGAGAGAATGAAGAACTTGAACAGGTAATCACTTTATCGCCAAATACCACTATATTTTCCGGTAACCTTTATTCGTGAGTTTGCCTCGGGATTTTGCTAACTCCGGAACTATAATAGATTGTAATGGCACAAGCGTGGACGCTTGCGCCATCAGGGGGGGGGAGCTAATTATCCATACAGTATATAGACTAGTAATTAAATTATTTTTTAGATTTTATAGGAAATAAAGGTTTATCCAAATTCCAAGTTAAATTATTTTCAGAAAAAATATTTTCTACTTTATCAATAAACATAGCCCATCTAATATCATTTTCATCAAATTCTTCATATCCATTTAAACCACATTCTTCACATATTTTAATTAATTTATTTGTTCCATCAAAAAATTCACAAGTCCATACTTTATTTTGCAGTGGTGTACCTATTCTTTTCCATTCATCCTTCCCAATGGGTGAATTAGATAAAAAAGAAGCATAGTCTTCTAATGAACATATCTCATCAGATGAAAGGATAGAGCCATTTAAAAAAATAATTAAATCACACTTGAGACACCTATAGATAAACTCAATACTGATCTGGTTATACATCAGCTCCTCATCATAAGATATATCTTGATCATAAGGAAAAAAATCAGTAATAGAAAAATCTTCTTGGCTACACCATTGCAACTGTTCATAAAGTCGATTTATATAATTATTCATATTATTACTTCATCTCACTTTTGAATGGAAACTTTAACTTCAATTGCTGATTTCTATTTATATCCCTTAACTCTTGGCTATTTATTTCAACAGTTGCAGCTGTAGTAGTTTAAAAGCCTATCCATAATTTAAAAAATTCTTATTTTCGATAATCTCTTTTATAAGATAGAACACACTCTCCTCATCCTGCCTATCAAATTCATAAATAAAATCACGCAAATAATCACTTAATGGATAATTATACTTATATAACAATACAGATAAACTATTTTGAATTCTGAATAATTCATAAATATTATCCACAGATGGATCATACTTTTTTATTTTATTTACTATGTTTTTAATTTCATTTTCATAATCATATAAAATTCTATCTATCTGGTTTTTAGAGCTTATAAAAACCTCTAGTTGTTCAATTAAAATTGAATATTTAACACTCATATTATTTTCCTTTAACTGGTTGAATATGCCAAATTTCTTTTGTTCTAGGGTTATAAATCATTTCCAACCCATTAGCCTCATAACGATAAAAGTCTTTTTTCCCTCTTTCATCTAATGTAATCTTAGGATTACCATTAATAATCTCCCTAGCTTGAATAAATGGTGCTTTTCGACCATTAGTCCAAAGTTTATCATAATAACTTTCCGATATTTTCATCCCATCAGCATAATAATATCCATTAATTTTCACGATAGCTTTTGGAGCAAGGGGCTTTGTATTTATATTATTATTAAAATCCGAGTTAAACTTAGGATTATTTTTTCCTATGTTTGCATTATCCCTTGAATAATCCACATCTGGTGAACGAACCCACTTACCCCCAATCCATTTCATGGTTTTGCCAGCCACTGAGACCGTTGCAGCACCGGTTGTTAAACCAAAGAAGACCTCTCCCACATCTTGAGGATTTCCATCTGCCATCTCACGTAGTGCTTTCTCAACAGAATGCGCAGGGATATCTTGCTCAATCCATTCTTTTGGTAGACGAACAAGTTTCTTACCTATGCGCAAAGTATCATCTAATGCCTCACTGAAAGATGTATTATCAATATAATCTTTCGCTGATTTTAAACTTTCCTTTGTTTTTTGTGGCCCTGAATTTGTTAAGCCATACCAAATTGAACGAAAATAGGCATCATCTGGATAATAATTTCTTGCTAGAGACTCAAAATCGTTTCCTTCAGATACATGAGCCAAATAAGCATTAAGTTGTTCTTTAAAATGCTTATTCGCCTCCTGTGAATAGGCTAGATAACAATCTGTATTACCTGCACATTGTTGCTCTGCGCTGCGTTTTGCTGCGAGAAGCTCCCGCTCAAGGGATTGACGATATTCATCCAGTTCTTGATTACGTTTTTTACTAAGCTCATTAGTTTCCTCGACCACTCTCATCTCGCAATCAGAATCACCTTTACAAGCTTTATATTTTCTTTCTGCTTCAACTAAATCAGATGGTTTTAAATAATTATTCTCCACCGCATCTTTTGCTGTTTTAGCTGCAATAATCGCCCCATCAGAGCTATCTGATAAACTACCACCAGCAATACCTGCTGCTACTTGGCTTAAAGAAGATACCGTACGTTTTTCTTCTTCGCTGAGCTTTTCAGGTGATTTATTATAAAGTGTCGAGGCGAGGAAATGAGCCGCAGCCTCACCACCTGCAGCACCTGCCGCACCCGCAGCAACATTACGATTGCCCGCATAAGCCTCTACCGCACCCCAAAGTGCATGAGCAGTCAAATTGAGAGCCGTATTCACATTGCCTTTTGCATCTGTTGTCGCTTTCTTAATTTGATTATTCACCGCAGGTGATAATCCTGAAGCCACCACTTCCGCTGCCGGTCTGCCGGCTAAAGCGGTGCTGATAACATTTAATGCTGAATCAATGACAAGACGTTGACTTCCACCCGTTTCCCATTCTTTGGCTTCGCGACTCGCTGTCTCAAAATTATCTCGTGCTTGTTTGACTAAAGCGCGGTTAGTTTCGTTGTTGTTTTCTGCCTTGGCTTTTTCTGCTTCTTCTAACGCAATTGCGGCTTCATTACGCTTCGCTTTCGCTTCTTCGCCAAATTTATTAGCAAGCAAACTTCCTGCTTCCGCGACATTTGGTCCAAATTTCTCTGTCACCTCACGTTGGAAATCAAGCTCTTTTTGAACATCATCTTTATTAAAACGATTCTCTAATTTGCCACTTTGGCTTTGTGCACTCTCTGTAGTGATATCGGTTTTAATCGCAGCAATCTCTTCTTGTACCGTTTTACCTGTACGTTTTAATTGCTCAGCTTCATCTTTAATAATGATATTTTGTGTATTAATACCACTTTTTGTTGTGCTAGATTGGCTATCGGAACATTTACTATACACCAATGCAGGGTTTAGGTTTAATAGTAATATTCACATTTTCGGCAAAAGAGAAATAAATGACCATCGCCGCTTAGGTGTCTTACTCGCTCGTGATATTTCCATAGAAAAAGCATTGGAAAAAGTAGAGCGCGCTTACACGAAGTTGGATGTGAAATTATAAGATTTGCTCAACTTAAGTATCGTTGAAAATAAAAAGTGCGGTCAATTTTGAGAGGTTTTAAAACTCTTTGAAAATTGACCGCACTTTTAACTTAAAATTCTAAGCGCTGTGTTAAGCCTTCTTCGGGTTCTTGACTTCGGAAAATCATCCATAACCTCAACACATCAATCATAATTCCACGCGGTAAAGTGAGATAAAGTGATTCCTCTTCTTGGGCAAAAAGGAAATAAAAATTCACTTGATCGTTCATCACCTCAACGCCCCAAGAATTAGAGGAGATATCCGCTTCTTGAGTCATCTCATCTGTTAAGATTGACAATGAATGATCTAAAAAAGAGAAATAATTTGGACCACCCATTGGATCATTCAAATAGCCGGTTAGTGGATTTAGTTGATGATTTTCTTCTAAATGGCAAGTTGGAATAATTTGACCTTTATGCTGAATATACGTAAAAACAAGTTTCATATTTACTCCTGCTCAGCACTTGGAAAAGCGGTGACGACAGGATAGGTATAACCTTCTATACGCACGCCTGAATTTGAAATGCCAACCCACATACCTTCAGCTTTACGAATAGGATCTAAATCATCTACTTGATTCATATAAGCAGAATTAATTTCAACTTTAATACGATCTGCCGTCCACGTTTGGGGAAACATTAAAGTCTCGCCATTATTATTAGTCTTCACAATATATTGATTAGTTTCACTATCAAAAGCGGAAATCTGTGCTAAATATACACCATTTGGATAAGTATATAATATTCTATCAACACGCATATTGCCTAAGGCGGAATGTCCACCAATCATGACTGTCATTTATAAGCATCCTCTGAATCGATAATTTCTTGGTAGTTTGGGTTTTCAATTGGTTTATTTAAAAAATCAATCCATCGTCTAATAATAAAAATAAATTCTATTTTAGGTAGTTTAATTTGATATTGTTTATTATCTGAATCATACAAAAAAAATATATAAACTTCATCCCCTACTACATCCACCCCCCAAGAGTTAGATGATACATCCTCTTCTCCATTGTTTATTAAAACATTCAGAATATCCTTAAGAAACTCTTTATATTCTCGTTTATCTCCTAAGTCATCATTCAAATAAGATATTAACGGTTCATAATCACCCTTAAACTCTGAGTCACATGTTGGAATAAATTTTTTTTCTATTTCATTAAAATAATATTTAAATATAATTCTCATATTGTCCTACTTAATTCACATTAACGGATACACCGTTGTTTTAGGTGAACTATATCCCTCTACTTTAACGCCTGATTTAGTTACCCCTTGCCACATCCCTTTACTTGCTTTTGAAGGATCGGGATGTGGGACTCTATTTTTATAAGCATAATCCACTTCAACTTTAAGCCTATCAGAAGTCCAGCTGTCTGGAAACATTGTTGATTTACCATTATTATTTGTTTTAGACAAAAACTTCCCAGGATTATTAGGATCTCTTACTGAAATTTTTGCCTCATAAACACCATTTGCATTTGGAGCTTTAACTACTTTATCAACTCTTATATTCCCATTAGCAATTGAATGACCTCCAACAACTTTCTTTCCTTTTATTTCAGCATTTAATATATGCCCATCAAAATCAATTGGAGCAGTAACCTTGTGAACATTTTTAGTTGCTTGTTCGTTAATGTAATGATCCTTTTGACGATTAGAAATCCTTTCATTTAATCCTTTATTTCGATTTACTCCTATGTTTGCATTATCCCTTGAATAATCCACATCTGGTGAACGAACCCACTTACCCCCAATCCATTTCATGGTTTTGCCAGCCACTGAGACCGTTGCAGCACCGGTTGTTAAACCAAAGAAGACCTCTCCCACATCTTGAGGATTTCCATCTGCCATCTCACGTAGTGCTTTCTCAACAGAATGCGCAGGGATATCTTGCTCAATCCATTCTTTTGGTAGACGAACAAGTTTCTTACCTATGCGCAAAGTATCATCTAATGCCTCACTGAAAGATGTATTATCAATATAATCTTTCGCTGATTTTAAACTTTCCTTTGTTTTTTGTGGCCCTGAATTTGTTAAGCCATACCAAATTGAACGAAAATAGGCATCATCTGGATAATAATTTCTTGCTAGAGACTCAAAATCGTTTCCTTCAGATACATGAGCCAAATAAGCATTAAGTTGTTCTTTAAAATGCTTATTCGCCTCCTGTGAATAGGCTAGATAACAATCTGTATTACCTGCACATTGTTGCTCTGCGCTGCGTTTTGCTGCGAGAAGCTCCCGCTCAAGGGATTGACGATATTCATCCAGTTCTTGATTACGTTTTTTACTAAGCTCATTAGTTTCCTCGACCACTCTCATCTCGCAATCAGAATCACCTTTACAAGCTTTATATTTTCTTTCTGCTTCAACTAAATCAGATGGTTTTAAATAATTATTCTCCACCGCATCTTTTGCTGTTTTAGCTGCAATAATCGCCCCATCAGAGCTATCTGATAAACTACCACCAGCAATACCTGCTGCTACTTGGCTTAAAGAAGATACCGTACGTTTTTCTTCTTCGCTGAGCTTTTCAGGTGATTTATTATAAAGTGTCGAGGCGAGGAAATGAGCCGCAGCCTCACCACCTGCAGCACCTGCCGCACCCGCAGCAACATTACGATTGCCCGCATAAGCCTCTACCGCACCCCAAAGTGCATGAGCAGTCAAATTGAGAGCCGTATTCACATTGCCTTTTGCATCTGTTGTCGCTTTCTTAATTTGATTATTCACCGCAGGTGATAATCCTGAAGCCACCACTTCCGCTGCCGGTCTGCCGGCTAAAGCGGTGCTGATAACATTTAATGCTGAATCAATGACAAGACGTTGACTTCCACCCGTTTCCCATTCTTTGGCTTCGCGACTCGCTGTCTCAAAATTATCTCGTGCTTGTTTGACTAAAGCGCGGTTAGTTTCGTTGTTGTTTTCTGCCTTGGCTTTTTCTGCTTCTTCTAACGCAATTGCGGCTTCATTACGCTTCGCTTTCGCTTCTTCGCCAAATTTATTAGCAAGCAAACTTCCTGCTTCCGCGACATTTGGTCCAAATTTCTCTGTCACCTCACGTTGGAAATCAAGCTCTTTTTGAACATCATCTTTATTAAAACGATTCTCTAATTTGCCACTTTGGCTTTGTGCACTCTCTGTAGTGATATCGGTTTTTATCGCCGCAATCTCTTCTTGTACCGTTTTGCCTGTACGTTTTAATTGCTCTGCTTCATCTTTAATAGTGATATTTTGTGTATTAATACCACTTTTTGTTGTGCTAGATTGACTATCGGAATCTTTACCATAGCCCATGCCATAAGAGAATTGGAGAGACTCCTTGCCTTCAGCCAATTTTTTGGTGTTCTCTTGTCCATCTACTCCTTTAGAATTAACGGTTGTATTGCCATTCTTATCGGTATAAAGCAGATTACCATCTTTATCCGTGGCTTGTTTTGTACTTTGAGCTGCACCATTCTCTCCAAATGGTGTTTCAAAGTTAGCTGACACACTGCCACTTACACCAAAACTGCTGCCACTATAATTTGAGTGATTTTCAATATCTGAATGGGTAATGCTGCCAGTGCTAAAATGGTTTTTGCCATCTGCTTCTGCCTTTTGGGTAGATGTAATCAATGCACCTTTAAGATCGGTATGCTTATTAGCATTAATATCATAGCCTTCATCTCCGGCATAAATTCCTGCCTGTTCATTCACGCTTGCATGATCAGCATTGATTTTCGATTTATTGAAACTACCACCAGCAGCAAAACCATAGCCTACTGTTACACTACCGCTTACATTCATTTGTTTGCCATGATAGCTAGATTTATCTTGCAAACTTTCGATATTCAAGTTTTCAGCATTAAGTTCTACTCGTTTGCCTTTTACTTGGCTACCAATAATATTGGCATCACCACCGGCTTGAATCACGGTTTTACTCTGACTATCTCCCACGTGGCTAGCGACATAAGAAGTTTCATCACCATTGCCATAGCCTTTCCCGTAATTACCACCAACTGTAATACCTGCGGCAACACCACTACCAACTTTAATAGCAACCCCCGCATTAAAGCCACTTGACTTATTAGTGCTACGTTCTTGGTGGTTTTGTTCCGCGGCTTTGATATTGACTTGATTATCTGCAATCAAAATCGTGCCTTGTTTACCAGAAATATCCGAACCCTCAATATTAATGTCAGAATCCTTTCCAGCACCCGTTGCCACAATATTTACTTTTCCGCCCGCATTAACTTGGGATTTATAGGCTGTTTTTCCTTCAGTATGCGTGCGAGATTCATTTTTTTGTTGGCCATAAGTGATTTGTACACCAATCACAGAATCTACATTTCCTGTGTCACTCATAAATTTTCCAACATCATTTGCAGCTTGTCCGACAGATTGAGCTGCCCGATAAGCATCAAAGCCCGCATTAGCTGCAGCCATCGCATTCACACGACCATGCTTACTATCACCTACTTGTCTAGTTGATTGCACCGCGCCTTGTACTGCTTGAACAGCAGAAATAATAGGGGAGGTAATAGCAATAGTTAAACCTTTTTGCTCAAATTTTTGTTTGGTGTTGGTTTCATATTTATCATCTGCCGCTTTAATGTCGACTTTTTTCGCCAGAATATTCACATCGCCGTCTTTGATTGCACTCACCTTACTAGCGGTTTGAGTATAAGTGTCTTTAGCAATCATCGTCGTATTGCCGTTTAAGCTGCCCACTTGGCTACTTTGTGCATAACGCTTCGTTTCGTCACTTTCTGCGGTTTGCTTTTGAGAACCAAAGGTAATACCAATACCACCTCCCAACACGCCTGATTTTTTCTTGCTATAAAAATCATCAGAATAAACTCGGTTCTCTGCTTCGTGTATATCAATATTATTTGCTTTAATAACCAATCCATTTTCAGCTACAGCATTTGACCCCTGAATAGTGACATTACCATTATTCGAATGAATATAAATTTTATCTGCATCTAAGGTTGAGCCTTCTGCAATATCATAATTATGATTATGACGACGAGTTTCGCCTTTTGATTGGAATACACCATGCTTAGTCCATTTTTTTGCCTCTGATAAACGCTCTTGCTGACGACTTTCATGAATATTAATATCACCTTCTGAAAGCACGCTCATTGTGCCATTACTTACGGCAGAAGCTCCGCGCATTTCAATAGCATTTTTACCAACAAAACGAGCATCGCCTTCAATATTAAATTCTGACCCAATCTCATTATTCTGGTTAAGTTTATAATAGTTATTACTGTCTTTTACAAAAGATTGTTTATTTTCAGTTTCTACCGTACCAACATTAAGCGTATTGCCAGCTTGAATATCCGCATTCCCTTTCACATTAATCTGTGCACCTTTGAAGGTAATATCTTCCGTGGCTTGTAATAACAACTGCCCTGGATTATTTTTCTCTCCTACATTAATTGCACCAACACGATTAATCGTTTTATGCTTAAAGTATTCATTATCTGCTGTTTCAGAAAGTGTGCTGGCAATGTTGATATTTTTCGCATGACCAACCAAATTTTCTGTAGCGTTAAGTTCACCCCCTAAATTATCTAGGCGATTTTTCGCAAACAAATAAAGTTCTCTGCCTTGCAGTTTTCCACCCAAGTTTTCAATATTATTGGCACTTAAGTGGGTAAGGTTACGACCTGCAATCACACCACTATTTTTCATATCGCCTAGCGTATTGATAATCACATCATTTGCAGAAATCACTGCGCCACGACTGTCAATATCCGTATTACGCCCAACAATATAAACTTGTGGTACCAGTACCTCTGCTTTGCTACCATCTTTGAGTGTAACTTCACGTTTTACCATCCATACCATATCAGATGTCAGTTCTTTCATCTGCTCTGATGTTAATGCTACGCCTGGAATCAAATTTAAACGCTTAGCATATTGTGCCCCATTATCCATCAGAGCTTTATATTGATCATAATCTGATAAATATCCATCAAGGAAACGTCTGCCTGTCAGCTTATTAACTTGCTCATTCACCAAGCGTTGCTCATAGAAACCATCACCTAAACGTTTAAGCAAATTTTGAGGATCATTGCGTAATTGCTTAAACATATAATCAGAACTTAGCCATTTTGATTTCTGTGTAAAACGTGGGTCTGTTTCAACTAAAAACTGTCCTGATGCTGCAGGGTTAATTTTATAAAGACTTGCCTGTGGTAATGAAATATCCGGTAAGTGTGTTTTTATACCAAGATTATCTTTATTTTTTACCACACCAGAGGTAAGCGCTGCTAAATCAACACGATTTGCATTGAGATCTGTTTTTAAAGGTGCTTTCTGTTCAAGAGATACTCCTTGAAAATCAGATTTATCATTAACAGTTGTCCCTGTTTTTTCGACAGGTTCGCCAATTGTCAATAATTTCAAACCAAAACTAAAATCTTGGGTTGGATGAACATCTGTAAAATCTTTGTAATTGTGATAGTGGTAATATTTTTTTCTTTTTCTTCTGATATGTTTTTCTTGAACAAATTCACCTTGATCTGTGATATCAATATTACCGATTAAATCATCATTTTCTAACTTAGATTTTGAGCTACGCAACCGATCATTTGTCGATTGAGTAAAGACTTTATCATCCAGTAGCACTTTCTGTCCCACAAGAATTTGGCTCTGTTTATTATGAAGATCTTCTCCAGAAAGATGCAATTCCCCACCTATTAAGATTTTTGCTGGATCTTGATGTTCAATTGTAGAAGTTGTTGTTGTACGGGTATAATGCCATCTTTTCCAGCCCTCCCCCGCAATTCTCGAACCATCATTCAATTTAAGATAAGAATGGCGACTTCTGCTTCCATTATTGATATAGAAATGGCCATCTCTACCTTCACGGTAACGATGCGTATCACTTCCTAACGAGTACTCATCAATTCGTTCTTTTTCTACTTTTTTACCTAATTTCAGGTGTAAATCTTGGTTTAAAAGATGATGTGTCTTAATCCAACCACTTCCTAAAGCTTCAATGGTTGCACTACCGTTATCAATGCTATTTGCATAACCAGTTGCTTGATTATTTTCATTTAACTGTCCACCAATATAGATATTACCTAAACTCATAATAAGTGAATGATTACGGTTTACTAAATTACCGACACCTAAATCAAGTCTCTCACGAGCAGCAATAGTAGCTGCAGTTCCATCAGCATTCTCAAGATTATTTAAATTATTTGCTTGAATCGCAAGATGACTACCATAAATACGTGCAGTACCGATATTATTGACATCATTGGCTTTAATCACTGTGGTATCGCCATCAATTAAGCCAAAGTTATTTAGCTTATTAGTTTGAATACGTGTATTTATTGAAGAAATTTCTGAATTCTCATTATTTTGAATAGTCGCACCTTCAACTGAGGCTGAATTACCTACCACAAGGTTGGAGTTATTAACAAAATCACCTTTTGTTTTAAAAGTAAGATTATTGCCTACACCAAAGGCTTTATTTAGGGTAAAGCTATCATTTAACTCAATACCCAAATCTCCTTTTGTACTAATTGACCCCTCATCAACTAATGTTTTAGCTTGCAATGTCGTTCCAATCACTGATTCAATTGTCCCTAGTGCATTATTTACAACTAAGGTCAAATCTGGATTTACAATATCAACTCGACCAGTTGATAAAATCTCACCTTGTTGATTATCAAGAGATTGATTAACTGTAAGATTTGCTGATTTTCCAACATAAATGCCGCCAGATTGGTTTTCAACATGATCTGCATTCATTACTAAATTAGCTGTTTGAATACCTTGAGTAGGAGTATCTTGCTTAGCTTTTGTATTTTTATTATTTACATTTGTAACATTTAACACTAAACGATTTGTTGCACTAACCAAAGAGCCTTTATCACCTTCAGCTTGGTTATCAAGTGCGGTCAAATTTAATGTTGAATTTACACTTTGAATAATTCCACCTTTGTTATTTAAATCTGTACCAGATAATGTTAAATCCTGAGCTGAAATTACACCTTGTGCATTATTTATTGCAGCAGAAGAAATCGCTGCTGTTTTCGCTGAAATATCACCTTGTGTATTATTCAAATTTTGGGTTTGAATCGTTAAATCAGACTCTCCCTGAATCACTCCTTTAAGGTTATTTAAATCATTTGCAAGCAATTTCGCACGAGAAACCGATGAAATAATGCCATCTTGATTGTGTAAATTCTCTGTTTTTAACGATAATTGACCCTGGCTATAAACAATACCACGCTGATTATTAAATTGATTAACTGATAAATCCGCACGATTTCCAGCAATCAGTTTTCCATCTTCATTATTAACTTGCTGCGCAGTCAATAAAACTTGTCCACCTAACATTTCACCTTTCTGGTTATTTAATGTTGAGGTACTAATATCAAGGCTATTTTTCCCAAATAAATAACCAGATTGAGACTCTATATGTCCTGCATTCGTATTAAGTTTCACACCTTGGTTTGACCAAATCACACCTTGATTATTTTGGATTAACGGACTTTGAATAGAGATCAAACCTTCAGCAGCAATCTTCCCTTCAGTATTATCTAACCCTTTTTTCAAATTCAATGAAAAGGCCTCTTTACCACGTTGAACCCAGCTACTCTTCTTATTATTAAGTTGTGCAGTATCTATCACAAAATGCCCTGCATTTAGGTTAGTATTCTCCGCTAGAATAGCGTCTGGACTGATTAATGTAGTATTCCCCTCACTGTATAATGTTGCTTGCTTCAAATTTAAAGGTGAGTAAGTAGATTGGAAAGCAATACTATCAGCTGTTGATTGACTTTCCGATAAATCAACGGTACCTGCTTTAGCATTAATTTGACCACTCGCTAGATGCTGAGCTTTAGATGAAACAGAATTTTCAGCTGAGAGCGTAATGCTAGCACCTTGGGCACTTTGAGTATCTAATGAACGAGTCTCACCTTGTGTAGTTTCTTGAGCAGTTACACCTGCGGCAATTAATGCACCTTTACTAGCCTCAATATTCTTCGCTTGGTAAGCAACATTACCCTTCACTACAGTTTCACCTGTCTGAGTAACTTTATCCTTAGCTTGAACTGAGATCCCGCCCTGACGCGAAACAATCGAACCATGTTGTGCTACATTAGCTTGAGAGCGTAATGATACATTACCTTGCTTAGTTTCAATTTTCCCGGTATTCTCAATCGTTTTCTTTGCACTGAGCTCAGCTTGTTGTGTCGAGCTGATAGTACCACTATTGATAATTTTCCCTTGGCTATCAATCTTCACCTCACCAGCCGATGCACCAATATGCCCAGCATTGCGTACACCAAGGCCTTGACCGTTATCCACTAAATGGATTTTCTCTGAATACATCCCACCCAATTGGCTGACATCCACACTGTAGCTTTGGTTTTCGCCTTGGGTATCAGAAGTGCGGTCAGTGTTGTCGGTGTTTTTATCACCTACGTACACAACCGAATCATTGGTACGGTCAACGTTGTTTTTACCCGTGGTAACTTTAATACCTTTCTTCGACCAAACCCCACCTTTGATTTCGGCTTTCTCAGCGATAATATCGGTGTAATCAGATTGACTGTTATCCATGCCTTTTTGGCCAACAGTGACTTTACCGCCTTTTACGCGATAGCCCTTAAGGTCGCCATTTTCTACATCAGCCTTACCGGTTGTCAGCGTGGTACGCCCCGCATTAATCACACCACAGCCATCACATTGGATACCACTAGGGTTGGCAATCACCACATCTGCTTTTTTGCCTGCGACTTCTACATAACCTTTTAAACGGCTTGGATTCGCTGAATTCACCTCGTTAAGAATGACTTTCGCTTCACCGCGAGCAAGATTCGGGTTACCTTGCACCCAGCCCGCCATTTGCGTTTGTGTAGCTTGACGTGCGTTGTTAAGAATCGCCCCTTTTTCAGCCACATCAAATTGTGAATACTGGTTACGTGATACCCCACCTGCACTTGGTGTTTGAATATTTACTTGCGGTAAACCATTCGCTGTTTGGAGTACAGTTGGTTGTTGATTATTCGGCGCAGATTTATCAGCTCGAATGGCCATATCTTCTGCATGAACAGAAGGCGCTAAAAAGACAAAGCCTAATGCCAACATTAAGCTAAAATGAATAGGATTAAGCGAAAGTGCGGTTGAAAATAGCCCTGTTTTTTCTTGTTCTGCGCTCACATTTTCACTTTGTGCTTTACCTTGAGATTTTGCCAGCTCAGATACTACGACAAGCTGGTTTAATACACGGCTAAAAATAACTTTATAGTGACGTTTATTCATTTTTTAATTTCCTTTAAATTTTAAATTCGGTTTGGGTTTAATCAATTTATTCATCTAAAAGCGTGAGCATTAAAAACGGTAGCTCACATTAAATCCGGTTGTCACATGACTGGTTTTAAATCCTTCCGGCTTTTTAATCGGAGTACCCACAAAATAATCATAATTTAATCCCCATAAATTACCGCGAAGTCCAACAACACCACCCATCAATGTATTACCAATATTCATTTCTTTTTGACTGGAATTCACTCTACCTCGGTCAATCCCTAAATAAAGTTCATGTCCCTTGTTGGCAATATTCCAACCAAGCTCATTTCGCCATAACCAACCTTTTTCACCGGAAAGTGATAACTCACCATCAAATCCCCTTACGGTATAACGACCACCAATACTCAATTTATCTTGTTGTGTTAAAGGGGTACCGTTCCATTGTCCATTCCACACCGTATTAAAACGGAAAGGTTGATTGCCAATAGTGAAAGGATAGGTAAAATCAATGCCTGCAGTAAAAATCTGCATACGGGAAGTTCCTTCACCAAACTCTTCTTCTGGGGCTGGTAAGGCATTATTCCCCCCCGTACCACGTTTATAGTTCGTAAACAGTTGTAACACTGTTTCACCAATATATTGAGTGTGATTAAAACCGACTTCCCAACCTGCTGTACGACGACGTTGTACTTCTACCTCTGTATCATTAATGTAGTTATGCGATTTTTTCGTCCATAAGGCAGCATTAATATAGGTTTTATGCAAACTTCCTCGAGATAATAAGCGACTTAAATTCGCTTTCATTTGTTGGCTTTCACCCGAATAGGTATAAGACTCTAATACCCCCGCTACCGTTTGGTGGTAAGTATATTTTGAACCGGAAAGGGTCAAGAGATAGTTCTTCCAAGGAATGGAATAATAGAGGCTGACATTTTTACTGCCATAATCCCCTTCAGCATTGTCGCTACCACGTTTAAAACTGCGTGTACCACTGATGTAGAATAAATCATTTAAGGTCAACACATTATCCCAAGAAAATGTGGCTGAGCCCTGTAGACGACCTGTGGCCTTACTGCCTGAATCATCTAAGCCTAAAGTAAGATGGAAAGGAAAACGTTGTTTATAAGAAATCACTACATCCGTCTCTCCTATCGCCTCACTCGGAGACAACTGCACATCAGCTTCTGCACTCGATACTCGTTTTAAGTTCTCCAAACCTTGCTCAACATTACGAATATTTAGCATATCGCCTTGCGCCATTGGCATGGCAAACCATAATGTGCCACGGGTGGCAAATGGAATCGCACTTTGGTCTTGTAATTGAATACGCCCCACTTTACCCGGAATCACGGTGAGTACTAACATGCCTGAACGCAAATCCTGTGGCTCTACCACCACACGTGTAGTGACATAACCAAAATCAATTAAACGATTTTGAATACGGCGAAGTAAGACGTTAATCCCCTCAGAACCTATACAAGCCGGTAGCGCAAAATCACGTTCAGCATAAACAGACTTTAATGCCCAAGAGAATTGACTTGGTTGGATTAATTTAAGAGAAGAGGCTGATGAATTTTTTTCTTCTTCAGTTTGATAATCGGTCAGCACCAATTGATTGATAGGAAAGCATTGTGCTTCATTTTGTGGAAAACTAAGAGAAGCTTCTTTTTCACCCTCTAAACGCACATGAGGAGATTGAGTTTGTTGCGCTAAAATCGCTGCATCTTGTTCAGCTTGTTGCTTTTGTTGTTGAGCGTCTATTTTCCTTTCTACATTTGAATTTGGTGAGCTTGGAGCTGCCAACGCGAAAGAGGAAATAAATAATAAACTAGAAAGAAAAGAGCGAGATAAGTTCTTCATTATATTTCAGAGATTAAGTTATTGATAAATTTGCAATATGATATCAAAACTTGTTTTAAAATTCTATAAACTAATATTCTCAATACAAAAGTGCGGTCAGTTTTTGAGAGATTTAAAAACTCTTTGACAATTGACCGCACTTTACATTTTTGAGGAAAATATATTACCGATAAATACTCGTACAATACGTCAGGGCTTGTCTTACGGCTTTTCCTAATTCTTCATCTGAAATATTCTTGTCATATTTAAATTCTAATGGTGAATTGTCAGGAAGTGAAATTCCTGTACTTCCATCTAAAGAATCTTGATGAAGAGGTGAAATAGTTATATATAAATCATCCTGCTCTAAAGATAAAGAAGACATATCCTTATAGATAGATTTTTTATTTTTGTATCCATAGCGTTTTTTCATCTCTTCCTCAAGTCTTTTTTGCAGCCCTTTCATTTTTTCAGAATTAAAGATAGCCTGAAACTCTTCGAATGAAATTTCTTTACTTTCATTAAGCTTTTCTTTAATTAACCTTCCTAGATCTAAATCAGAAATATCAACTTCATTAAAAATAAAATCTTGATCTGGATTTACCATTGAAAGCATTCCAGTAATGAGAGATGTTACCAAAATAAAATCACAATTAACTTCAATAAATATACTTTTAGACTTACTCATATTAATTTACCTTATTAACAATAATATTAGTTCCTTTCGATCTAGCATATTCTATAGATTTATCGATAGCTTTCATCTGTTCTTTTGATGTTCTAGCCGGAATTGCCAAATATAATTCTCTAGATTTAATATTTGAGGAACGTAAAATAAATAAACCTTTCTTATCTTGTTTAAAATTAACCATATCATCAACATACTTATTCAATGTATAAGTAATTTTTGATGGATTTTGGTAAGTTTTTGAACCAACCGTATCCATTGTTTTTGAACTTATTGCTGTACCATCAGGAAGAAGATGATCAAAGGTTTTAAAATTAGGTTTGATACCATTTAAGTTTATTGAGCCATCCGGAAGCTTCGATTGAACATAAGCTTCCCATGGTTTACCTTGATTTGAAATCCCTTTCCCCCATTGAATACCTATTTGACTATTAGGTATGCCTTTTCTTGATAAGTTTAATTTTCCTGATTTAGCTATATCCGTAATCTTAGAGATCCCTTCAACCATCGCCAATCCCGTACCACTTAGAACCACTCCTCCAGTTGAAATGCCTTTCATTTTACCTTGGCGGTAACCTTGCATTTCACCCGCGAGTTTTGGATTCTCTTGAAGGGCAAGTGCATAAGCCTCATCCCAATCTTTCAACGAGACCACAACATTATTATAGGTTTTCTCTGGATTTGAAATAGCTTCCCATAAAGACACAACGGTATCATCTAAATTAACAACCGCATCCGCTGTGTCTTTAACACTATCAATTTGACCCTGAGCTTCTGCAATCTCTAGGCCTTCTTGATATTCTTTAGCTTTATCTTCATCTCCATTGAATAAAACCTTGGCATACATTTCAATGTTTTGCTTACGCTCATCACTAGGATGAACGTCATCAGCCATGCTGTTATTCTCCACAGAGTCTTTCGCCGTCTTAGCCGCAATAATCGCCCCATCAGAACTATCCGATAAACTAC
>ERZ860148.1066-NODE-1066-length-17920-cov-4.026532_pt1 | contig 17920 bp, 19 predicted proteins | sample MGYA00509981_ERZ860148 | MGnify/ENA primary metagenome ERZ860148 (study PRJEB30046, sample SAMN00715199) | human gut metagenome | study: EMG produced TPA metagenomics assembly of the A metagenome-wide association study of gut microbiota in type 2...
AAGATTGAAAGAGATGCATCTCGCATTGGGTCTCTTTTTGATATATCAGGACAGAAGCGCAAGGTATGAATCCCCTCACAAAAGGAGAACATAAGAATGGTAATCGAGTTATTTCTGATTGGTGTCGGACTCTCGATGGATGCATTTGCGGTATCCGTCTGCAAGGGTCTTGGCATGGAAAAAATCAACAAAAAACATGCGTTTCTGATTGGATTGTATTTCGGAGGATTTCAGGCACTGATGCCGTTTCTCGGCTGGGCGCTGGGAATCCGCTTTCAGAAATACATTACTTCGGTCGATCACTGGATCGCCTTTTTCCTGTTGCTGTTTATCGGTGGAAAGATGGTGATTGAAGCGGTTCGTGATAAAGACGTGCAGGAAATTGGAGCAAAAGATCTGCCACTGGATCACAAAGAGATGCTGATTCTTGCAGTTGCAACCAGTATCGATGCACTTGCAGTCGGTATTACATTTGCCTTTTTAAATGTATCCATCATGGAAGCCTGTCTGATTATCGGATGCACGACATTTGTATTATCGATCATCGGAGTGGTTGTCGGTAATTTCTTCGGTACCCGTTATAAGAAAAAGGCAGAGATTGCCGGTGGGGTAATACTTATGCTCATAGGTTTGAAAATATTGTTGGAGCATCTTGGCATTATTGCCTTTTAACACATTATTTTACAGAAAGAGGGAAAAGATATGACAGAATTTATTTCAACATGTTCCATGCCGCTGGCAATTGTTTTTTTGATCGCAGGATTTTTCTTCCTGGTCAAAGGGGCAGATGTTTTTGTGGAAGGAAGTTCCAGCATTGCAAAACGGTTTCATGTTCCGGCCATCATTATTGGCCTGACGATTGTTGCCATGGGAACCTCACTTCCGGAGACTGCGGTTTCTGTTGTTGCAGCAATCCAGCATAAGAATACGCTGGCAATCAGCAATGTGGTCGGATCTAATATTTTTAATATGATGGTGGTCATCGGTTTTTGTGCCATAATGACTCCGGTTGCTGTACAGAAAGCTACATTGAAACGTGATTTCCCATATTCCGTGTTTGCAGCGTTGCTGCTTATGATACTCGGTGGTGTGGGAATGAAACTGGGACGTTTTGACAGTGCTGTATTTCTGGTGTTTTTTGCCATATTTATCGGAACAATGATTCGTATGGCATTGAAAGCAGGAAAAGAAGGCGGGCAACCGCAAAGTGAAGAGATTGAAGCGGCAGAGGCACAGAAAGTAATGTCGATGCCAAAAAGCCTGTTGTTCCTTGTGGTTGGTGTAGCTGGTATTGTGATTGGCGGGGATGTCGTTGTAGACAGTGCCAGCAATATTGCATTGAAAATTGGAATGAGCCAGACGCTGGTAGGACTGACCATTGTTTCAATTGGAACCTCGCTTCCGGAACTTGTGACATCTGTTGTTGCAGCACGCAAAAATGAAGTCGATATGGCACTTGGAAATGCGATCGGCTCCAATATTTTTAATATTCTGTTTGTACTTGGTCTGGCGGGAGTTATCAGTCCGATGCCGTTTTTGATGGAAAACATCATAGATATTATTATTTTGATTGTTTTGAGCCTGTTGATCTGGGGGTTTGCATGGACAAAAAAAAAAATCAGCAGAAAAGAAGGTATTGTGATGCTGGTTTTATATGTGGTTTATGTGATTTATATCTGCATGAGATAGAAACTTCTGTGACAGGGTGAATTTTGGAAAATAGTTTTTACAGGGGACAGGATATCAGAACTTTAATTTGCAGAAGGTTTTTTGACGGGAACATCAAGCACGCGTTTTACAGCGCTTTGTAGTTCCGGATGCCGGCGATACATTTCGATGACATGCCGTTCATCTGCAGTGATCGGGAAGGATTTGTCTGCAGGAATGTGCAGGAGATTTCCGGTGAATGCGTCACTCTGATACAGTTCACAGAGCAGCAGCAATGTTTCCGTGCGGGGATAGGCCTGATCGCTTTCCCATCCGTACACGGTTTTTTCGGCGACTGCGATATTGTACAGGTCATTCAGCTGTACAACTACGTCATGGATCGTCCAGCCACGATTTTTTCGCATCGTTTTTAAGGCTGCCCCGATTTGTATATTTTTCATGTTGGTGCTCCTTCTCATTTATCTTTGGCAGTTTTGTACTGGAAAAAACTGGATAAAAGCATATTAGTCTACGGAAAAACAGGTCAGCAAGAAATTCTTGGCATATAAGAAAATATTCTTGAATAAACAGAAAAACGGACGAATAGGGGATACTTTACAAATGGCGTGGAATTCGGTAAAATGGGGAGAGCGAATGTGAGATAAGGAGGCCAAGGACATGGCAGAAAATAAAGGGAAGTTTTATATGACAACCGCGATTGCCTATACTTCAGGTAAGCCGCATATCGGAAACACGTACGAAATTATTCTTGCGGATGCAATTGCGCGTTATAAGAGAGCCGAAGGCTATGATGTCTATTTTCAGACCGGAACTGATGAACACGGACAAAAGATTCAGGAAAAAGCAGAGGCAGCAGGTATTTCACCGAAAGAATTTGTAGATCAGGTTTCCGGTGAGGTAAAGCGGATCTGGGATCTTGTGAATTCTTCTTATGATAACTTTGTCCGTACCACGGATGAGGATCATGAGAAATGTGTAAAGAAGATTTTTAAAAAGCTTTATGATCAGGGTGATATTTATAAGGGATCTTATGAGGGAATGTATTGTACACCTTGTGAGTCTTTCTGGACAGAATCCCAGCTTGTAGACGGCAAATGTCCGGACTGTGGACGGGAAGTGCAGCCTGCCAAAGAAGAAGCTTATTTCTTTAAGATGAGTAAATATGCAGACCGGCTCATTGATTATATCAATACCCATCCGGACTTCATTCAGCCGGTTTCCCGTAAGAATGAGATGATGAATAACTTTCTGCTTCCGGGACTGCAGGATCTGTGTGTATCACGTACCAGTTTCAGCTGGGGAATTCCGGTAGATTTTGATCCGAAACATGTCGTATATGTCTGGCTGGATGCACTGACAAACTATATCACAAAGATTGGATATGATCCGGATGGTTCCACAGATCAGTTTAAGAAGCTGTGGCCGGCTGATCTGCATCTGATCGGAAAAGATATTGTCCGTTTCCATACCATTTACTGGCCAATCTTTCTGATGGCACTGGATCTGCCACTGCCAAAGCAGGTATTTGGACACCCATGGCTGCTTCAGGGCGGGGATAAGATGAGCAAATCCAAGGGAAATGTAATCTATGCGGATGACATGGTAGATCTGTTTGGCGTAGATGCTACCCGCTATTTTGTATTGCATGAGATGCCGTTTGAGAATGATGGCGTGATTACCTGGGATCTGGTCATTGAGCGTTTCAATTCTGACCTGGCAAATATTCTTGGAAATCTGGTAAACCGTACCGTTTCCATGAGCAATAAATATTTTGGCGGTGTGGTCACATCCACAGGAGTCACCGGTGAAGTGGATGCAGATCTGAAAGCTGTTGTGACAGCAACCCGTGACCGTATTGCCGGGAAGATGGCAAAACTTCGTGTGGCAGATGCAATTTCCGAAGTATTTGCACTGTTCCGCCGTTGCAATAAATATATTGATGAGACAACCCCGTGGGTACTGGCAAAAGACGAGGCACAGAAAGACCGTCTGGCAGAGGTTCTTTACAATCTGACTGAGTCCATCACGATTGGCGCAAGTCTTCTGCACCCGTTCCTTCCGGAAACCGCAGAAAAAATCGTGGCGCAGTTATCGACATCATTGCGTGATTTTGATGAACTCAATCAGTTTGGACTGTATCCGGATGGAACAAAAGTAACCGATGCTCCGGAGATCCTTTTTGCAAGAATTGACGCAAAAGAGATCCAGCCAAAAGTGGATGCCATTCAGGCAAAGCAGAAGGAAGAGTACGAAAAAGAACAGAAAGCATTAAATGGCGGAGAGACCGCAGATGAAGCAGTCATTGATATGGATCCGAAGGAAGAGATCACATTTGATGATTTTGCGAAGATGCAGTTCCAGGTGGGAGAGATTCTCTCCTGTGAGGCAGTTGCAAAGTCAAAGAAGCTGCTTTGCTCCCAGGTAAAAATCGGAAACACCGTAAAGCAGATTGTATCCGGTATCCGTAAAGATTACACACCGGAAGAGATGGTCGGCAAGAAGGTTATGGTTCTTGTGAACTTAAAGCCGGCAAAACTTGCCGGAGTATTGTCCGAGGGCATGCTGCTGTGTGCAGAGGATGAAAACGGCACACTTTCTCTGATGACACCGGAGAAACCGATGCCAAGCGGTGCAGAGATCTGTTAAACAAGGTCGGAGGCATAAAAATAGGAGGCATAAATTATGGAAATCCTTGATGTTGTAGATGAAACCGGAGCACCAACCGGTGAAACCGTAGAACGCGCAGAGGCACACCGGGAGGGCGTGCGGCATCGTACATCACATGTCTGGATTGCCCGCAACAGGAACGGACGGATTCAGCTTTTGCTGCAGAAGAGATGTATGCAGAAAGATTCATTTCCGGGCTGCTATGATATTTCCAGTGCCGGACATATACCGGCAGGGGAGGAGTATATTCCTTCCGCCATTCGGGAGCTGAAAGAAGAATTGAATGTGACAGTGCAGGAGTCGGACCTGATTTATTGCGGACAGGTGCATAAGGACGTTGACAGTGAATTTCACAGACAGCCATTTCATGATCACCAGATTTCAAATGTTTATCTGCTCTGGCTGGATCGGGAAGCAGAGGAATTTGAACTGCAGACCGAAGAAATAGAGAGTGTGCGCTGGATGGATTATGCCCAGGTGCGGGGCATGGTGGCTTCGGATACACTTCCAAACTGTATCATCATGGAGGAACTTGATCTGATAGAAAGGCACTTCTTATGATTTTTGAGACACATGCACATTACGATGATGCAAAATTTGATACGGACCGGGAGATGCTGCTTGCGGATTTACCGCAGCGCGGCATTTCACCGGTGATTAATGCAGGGTCTTCCATTGCGACGACAAAGACAACACTTTCGCTGGCGCAGGAATACCCTTTTCTTTATGCTGCGGTGGGCGTACATCCCAGTGACGTGGATGATTTAAATGAGGACACGTATGCATGGCTCAGACAGCAGACAACGCTGCAAAAGACAGTTGCGGTGGGAGAGATCGGACTGGATTATTACTGGGATAAGGAACCGGAGATACAGGCGAAGCAGAGGTATTGGTTTGTACGGCAGCTTGCACTGGCACAACAGGCAGATCTTCCGGTGATCATTCATTCGAGGGATGCTGCAGAAGATACCATGAAGATCATGGAAAAGGCATATGAGGATGGCATAAAGGGCGTGATCCACTGTTATTCCTATTCGCCGGAGATGGCACAGGAATATGTAAAGATGGGATATTTTATCGGTGTAGGAGGCGTTGTGACTTTTAAAAATGCCAGAAAACTCGTTCAGACGGTAGAGGAAATCCCGCTTTCCGCCATTGTTTTAGAAACGGATTGTCCGTATATGGCACCGGAACCACACCGGGGAACACGCAATGATTCACGCAACATTCCGTATGTGATTGAAAAGATTGCAAAGATTAAAGGGATTTCCGCGGAAGAAGTGGAGGAAACCACACGGGAAAATGCATTTGCATTGTTTTCGAAAGTACCGCGATAAAAGGGAGAGAATATTATGGATGAGTACGAAGTAATCAGCATTCCGGTTTCGGATGGCACGGAAAAAGAATTTGCCATCATGGATACCTTTACGGTTGAGGGAAAAAGCTATATGGCGGTATCCCTTATTCAGGAAGAGGAGATTCAGGAGGGTGTGTATTTATACCGTTATCAGGATGCAGAAGACGGAGATATTGTGGTGGAGCAGATTACGGAACCGGCAGAGTATAAGCGTGTATCCAGGGCATATGAAGCGCGGTAAGGCTGCAAAAGAAGGATGAGAAAGATGAAAAAGTGGAAGAAAAAGCGTGTGGTGGCGGTGCTTTTGACGCTGCTTGTGCTGTTACAGTTTCCGGCAGACTTTGGAAGTGTGGCACATGCTGCACAGAAAAACGAAATCAGGGGAACGATTTCGGCAGCATCCAATATCTCCCAGCAGGATATGCAGCAGTACCTGGATGGGTTTAACAAGAAATATCCTGGTATTGAGGTGAAGTACCAGTCGTATTCGGATTATGACAATGAGGTGTCAAAACAGATTCAGGGTGGGGATTATCCGGATGTTTTATTTGTTCCGGGATCGGTGCCGGGAGCATTTACGACAGGAAAGAACTGCCGTTTCTGTTTGCAATCATGGATATTGATAACTTTAAGTCTGTCAATGATACGCTTGGACACGCCGGAGGAGATGAGGCGTTAAAACTTTTAGCGGATACGATGCGTCTGGTGTTTGGAACACATGTCCTTATGGCGCGGTTTGGCGGAGATGAGTTTGTTCTCTGTATACAAAACCGTGATCAGGAGGGTGTTCAGGCACAGCTGGATAAACTGGTCAGAAACATGTGTCAGACATTTACATATGGCGGGTGTTCAGTGCCGCTGTCCATCAGCCTGGGTGCTGTGTATATGACGGAGAAAGTTCCTTATGAAAAACTGTTTAAGGAAGCAGACAGTGTATTATATGAGGTAAAAACCCGTGGGAAAAACAGTTTTGAGATTCGGAAAATTTGAAAAATGATATAAAATGAAATCCCGGAGCATGGGAAACGGCTCCGGGATTTTTTCGAAAATGATTAATTTTTATTTGGGATGAATGGGCTGATCGCTCCGGCAAGCTGTGCGACCGGCATGCTCTGCAGCCATACACGTCCCGGTCCGGTGATAACGGTATTAAAGATCCCTTCCCCGCCAAAGAGCATATTTTTGACACCCGGTACAGTCTGGATATCGATGGTACATCCGGCGGTCATTGCCGCGAGATATCCGGTATCAACGACAATCTGCTGTCCCGGTGCAAGCTCGTATTCTTTGATGTGTCCGTCAAATTCGAGAAAGACGGTGCCGTTTCCGGACAGACGCTGCATGATAAATCCTTCTCCGCCGAAGAGACCGCCGGCAATGCGTTTTTGGAAAAAAACAGACATTTCCACGCCTGCAGTTGATGCGAGAAAGGCACTTTTCTGGGCGATAATCTCCTGCCCCGGTGCGATTTCAAATGCACGGATATCTCCGGGAAAGCTGGATGCAAATGCGATCAGTCCGGTGCCGCCCTGCGCGGTGTAGCGGTTGATAAACATGCTTTCACCGGAAAAAGCACGACCGAACATTTTTCCGATTCCACCGCCTGTTGTGGTTTCCATTTTCATATTTGGGGACATCCATGACATTGCGCCCTTCTCCGTGAGCATGGTTTCGCCACCCTCTAAGTTGCAGATGACGACAGGCAATGGCGCCCCTTCAATTGTATAGTTCATAACTACCTCCCTGATATATTATTTTTCGTTACAATATCATCTTAACGGAACATGGGGATCTTTTCAAGAAAATGTTTTTGGAATGGAGCGTAAATCATGACAGTGTATTTCGGTGACCGTTTAATGAAAGGAAATTGTAATTACCTTGTCAATCAGTTATACTATATGTAAATATGGCAAAATGATCTGTTTGTTGGAGGTTCATATGGTAAATACTTTGAAATTACCGGTAGGAATTGACAGTTTTGAAAAAATACGCAGGAACGGATTTTATTATATTGACAAGACAAATCTTATAGAACAGATTCTGATGAATTGGGGGGAAGTAACACTATTCACCCGTCCGCGACGCTTTGGCAAGACATTAAATATGAGCATGCTGAAAAGTTTTTTTGAAATCGGTGCAGATGTTTCACTGTTTGAAGGCTTATATATTGCAAAGAATAAAGAACTATGCGATGCGTACATGGGAAAGTATCCAGTGATATTTCTCACGCTCAAAGGGGTGGAGGGGCTGACATTTGCGGATGCGAAGAGGATGCTCGGCACGATTCTTGCCAATGAAATGGACCGTCATTATTATCTCAAAACAAGTGATGCACTTACGGACGAGGATAAGGCATATTTCGCTAAAATGCTTACAGGTACGGATGAGAATATAGAAGACAGCATCCGTAAACTGTCACAGCTTTTATATAAGCATCACGGGAAAAAGGTAGTAATTATCATAGATGAGTATGATGTTCCTCTGGATAAAGCATATCAGAATGGATATTATCGTGAAATGGTTTCTCTGATCAGAGGTCTTTTTGGTCAGGCATTAAAGACGAATGATTATTTACAGTTTGCATTTCTGACGGGATGTCTGCGAGTATCGAAGGAAAGTATATTTACAGGATTGAATAATTTTAAGGTACTTTCTATTATGGATTCCAGATTTGATGAACAGTTTGGATTCACAGATGATGAGGTAAAAAACCTCCTTGCGTCGTATGGTCTGGCTTCACATTTTCCGGAAACAAAGGAATGGTATGATGGCTATCACTTTGGAAATGCGGATGTGTACTGTCCATGGGATGTCATAAATTATGTGGATGAACTTAACTATGATCAAACGGTTGAACCACAGGATTACTGGTCTAATTCGAGTGGGAATGCGATCGTCCGCAGATTGATCGATAAGGCGGATGTGCAGACCAAGGATGAAATTGAGCGTCTGATCGCGGGAGAGTGTATTGAAAAGGAACTTTCACAGGAACTTACGTATGATGAGCTTGATAAAAACATTGGAAATCTGTGGAGCGTACTTTTTACGACCGGATATCTGACAAAACAGGGGCGTACAGCGGATGGAAAGATACGTTTGGCAATTCCCAATAAAGAGATAAAAAATCTTTTTATCAAGAAAATTAGGGAATGGTTCCGGGATACGTCCGCGAATGACGGTAAGAGACTGGAAGAATTCTGCAATGCGTTTTTAGAAAAAAATACAGAAAAAATAGAGCAGCTCTTTGGAGAATATCTTTGGAATACCATAAGCATACGTGATACAGCAGTTGCAAAGGAAAAGAAAGAAAATTTTTACCATGGCATTTTACTTGGGCTTTTGGGATATAAAGCAAACTGGCTTATAAAGTCAAATGCAGAGTCAGGAACCGGCTACAGCGATATTCTTGTTGAGGTGCCGAACAACAGAACAGGAATTGTGATAGAACTGAAATATGCCGGGAATGGAGATCTGGATGCTGCATGTGCCGAAGCTTTGAAACAGATGGAAGAAAAATCATATGTCGATAAGCTGAAGCAGGACGGAATGCGTAATTTTATCAAATATGGAATTGCATGCTTCAAGAAGGATTGCAGGGTTGTGATTGCTGGTTAGCAGGAAGGAAACAAACATGGCAAAAGTAATCATGGTGCAGGGCACGATGTCAAATGCCGGGAAAAGCCTGATCGTTGCAGGACTTTGCCGTATTTTTGCGCAGGATGGATATCGCGTGGCACCGTTTAAATCACAGAATATGGCACTCAACTCCTACATCACCGAAGACGGTCTGGAGATGGGACGCGCGCAGGTCATGCAGGCGGAAGCGGCGGGTGTGAAGCCTTCCGTGCTTATGAATCCCATCCTGTTGAAACCGACCAATGATGTCGGATCACAGGTGATCGTAAAGGGTGAGGTGCTCGGAAATATGCGGGCGCGGGATTATTTTGCGTATAAGAAAAAGCTGGTTCCGACGATCTGCGAGGCTTTTTCGGAGTTGGAAAAGCAGGCAGACATTATTGTGATGGAAGGGGCGGGAAGCCCGGCAGAGATCAATCTGAAATCGGATGATATTGTCAATATGGGGCTGGCAAAACTGGTCGATGCACCGGTGCTTCTGGTGGGGGATATCGACCGTGGCGGCGTGTTTGCGCAGCTTTTGGGAACTTTGATACTTTTAGAAGAGGATGAAAAAGCCCGTGTGAAGGGTCTGATTATTAATAAATTCCGCGGGGATAAGACAATCCTTGATCCGGGAGTGGAGATGCTGGAGGAACGCGGCGGTGTGAAGGTTGCCGGAGTAGTTCCATATATGCATCTTTCCATTGAGGATGAGGACAGTCTGAGCGGTCAGTTGGACAACCATGATGTAGGCGTGATAGATCTGGCAGTGATCCGTTTTCCACGGATCTCCAATTTTACGGATTTTAACGTGTTTGAACGGCTGGAGGGTGTGTCCGTGCGTTATGTTTCTTCGGTGCAGGAACTGGGACAGCCGGATATGATTTTTCTGCCGGGCAGCAAAAATACGATGGGTGATCTGCGCTGGATGCGGCAGAACGGTCTGGAAGCCGCAGTCAAAAAGCTGGCGGCACATATCCCGGTCTGGGGGATCTGCGGTGGCTATCAGATGCTGGGGCGTACCATTTCGGACCCACATGGGGTAGAGAATGAGAATTCGCTATGCGAACCGCTCTATCCGGCTCATTGCGAAGCAATTTCTCATGAGCCGGATACAATTGCCGTGGAGCGCATAAAGCGCGACGGGGCACTACCCTTGCGTGGTATGGAACTGATCGACACCGACACGACCCTGATGCCGGAAAAAATGCGTACGCAGACACGTGGAAAATTTGAGAATGTAACCGGTATTTTTTCCACACTTTCCGGATTGGAATTTTCCGGCTATGAGATTCATATGGGAAAGACAACGGTTTCCACCGGGGAACATCAGACGCCACTGGTACAGCTGGCAGATGGCAGAACCGACGGGGTGCAGCGCATGAAAAAAGGCAGCGAAGAACCCGGCGTATACGGCAGTTATGTGCACGGCATTTTTGACGATGGAGACATTGCCGTGCGCATAGTACAGGCATTGGCCGACAAAAAAAGGGTGTCATGGAAACCGGAGGCTGGCGGTGATTATCATGCATTTAAGGAACAGCAGTATGACAAGCTTGCACAGGGATTGCGGGAGCATCTGGATATGGAGTATGTATACTCTATTTTGCAGGAGAGCCGGATTTCCGTTTGATTGACAGGAGAATACATTTGATTACAGGAAAAGAAATGGAGAAACTTAAAATCATTCCACCGGACGCACAGATCTACGCGCAGGTAAAAGCAAGCTGGGACAAAATTGCCAAACCGCTGGATGGTCTGGGGCAGTTTGAGACAATGTTTGCACAAATCGGCGCAATCACAGGAAGCAGCAGCCTTTCCATTGAAAAAAAAGTGATCCTCACCATATGCGCAGACAACGGTATTGTCGCAGAAGGGGTCAGTCAGTCCGGACAGGAAGTGACTGCGGTGGTTGCAGGATTCATGGGGCAGCAGGCAAGCTCGGTTGGCAAAATGGCGCGCCGCGCCGGTGTGGATGTGATCCCGGTCGATATTGGAATCAACACAAAAGAAACGCTGCCGGGGGTGCGCGACTGCAAAGTGATGCAGGGCACGCGCGATTTTCTGCAGGAACCTGCAATGACAGAGGAAGAAGCGTTGCAGGCATTGTCTGTGGGAATTGATCTGGTCCGGGAGTGCAAAGACAAAGGCTATCAGCTGATCGGTACCGGAGAGATGGGAATTGGAAATACGACGACGAGCAGCATGCTTGTGGCGGCACTGACCGGACGCACAGCAGAAGAAGTGACCGGACGTGGTGCCGGATTAAACGACGCGGGGCTGTTGCGCAAGCAGCAGGTCATTGCGCAGGCACTGGAGAAATATGAAAAAGAGATCCGGTCAGAGCATGCACTTTCCATGCTGGCGGCATTCGGCGGTCTGGATATCGCGGGAATGGCAGGTGTATGCATCGGCGGAGCACTGTATCATGTGCCGGTCGTTCTGGATGGGCTGATCTCATCGGTCGCGGCACTGGTGGCGGAGCGGATCGTGCCGGGTGTGCGGGAATTTGTTCTGCCAAGCCATCTGAGCAAGGAACCCGCGGCAAAATGGATTGCGGAGGAGCTGAAACTTCATCCGGTCATAGATGCGGGACTGGGGCTTGGTGAGGGCACAGGAGCCGTGATGCTGTTTTCCCTTCTGGATCTGGCACTGGCACTCTACGAGGATCAGACAACATTTGATACGATGGAAATTGCGCAGTACGAGCGGTATGGGGAAACAGAATGATCACTTTGGTTTTGGGTGGAAGCGGCAGCGGAAAATCGGCTTACGCAGAGCATCTGCTGGATGGAAAAACGAATAAATATTATATCGCAACCATGCAGGTGTACGATGCGGAGGGCGAAAAAAAAGTTGCAAGACACCGGAGACTTCGCGCGGGAAAAGGATTTGTTACGATTGAACAGCCGCGTGATATCGGGGAAGTAGATTTTTCGAAAAGAGCACAGCAAGCCATGGAACCACCGGATCGCGCAGGGCAAAATGTTACGGAACGTCCTCGCTGTGCCCTGCTGGAATGTATGTCCAATCTGGTTGCAAATGAGATGTTTTCCGGTGCGGACATCGTTTTGGAAGATGTGGTTGTCGGACACATATTGCAGGGAATCAAAAGCCTTTCCGCAAAAGTGGACGAGTTGGTGATTGTCAGTAATAACGTGTTTGAGGATGGCATTTCCTATGATGCGACAACGCAGGCATATATCCGTGCACTCGGACGCATCAATACGGGAGTGGCGACGTTGGCGGATACGGTGACCGAAGTCGTTGTAGGTATTCCGGTTCCGGTAAAAGAGAGAAAGGAAGCAGGTTATGCACATCATTAGAGGAATCGCGGTGGCGTTTTCCACTTATTCAAAAATTCCGATGCCACAATTTGTGTGGAAAGAAGAAGACATGCGTTACAGCATGTGCTTTTTTCCGTGGATCGGGGCAGTGATCGGTGCTATCCTCTGGGGATGGTTTCGGTTGTCTGCGTTATTGGGAATCAGTACGCTTGCATTTATTCTGATATCAGCTGCGCTCCCGCTTATTATCACCGGGGGCTTCCATGTGGATGGGTTTATGGATACCATGGATGCATTGCATTCGTATCAGCCCAGAGAGCGAAAACTGGAAATTTTAAAGGATTCCCACATTGGCGCTTTTTCCGTGATCAAGCTGGCGGAATTCGGGTTGATTTATGTGGCGGCTCTTTCCCAGATTGTGGATTACCGTGCGCTGGAAGTGTTTTGTTGTGGATTTTTCCTGTCCCGCTGCCTGAGTGGTCTGAGCGTGGTCTCCTTCCGTTCCGCAAAAACGGATGGGATGCTCTATCATTTTGCGAGTACCGCACATGAGCGTGGGGTAAAAGGGGCACTTTATGCACAGACGTTGTTGTGTGTACTGTTTATGCTCTGGCTTTCGCTTCTGGCGGGAATTTTGGCGGTGGCGGCGGCATTTGCAGTGTTCGGTTACTATCGCTGGCGCAGTTACAGGGAATTTGGCGGAATAACCGGAGATACGGCGGGATATTTTCTGACGCTGTGTGAGGGGGCAATGGCGGTGGCGGCAGCCGTGTCAGTGTTGATTTGAAAAAGTCGCGCTACTGGTGCAAGAAGGATGATGAATTGGGGTATACTTGAAATTGGTGATTGTGTATGATATAATGCAATCAACAAAGAATGAGGCGATACTTTTACAAGTACACCAAAAACGAACCCCCAGTAGTTGCCGCTACTGGGGGTTCTTCTCATTTTGTATGGTCGAGCATCCATTCAGGTTAATTGCCGCTAATATAGCATAAATAGATAAATTTGTCGAAACGTGGTAATATAAAATATCAAGCAATAGGGAGTACATTAATGGAATTATACATTGGCGGCACTGCTCAGGGGAAAAAAGCATATGTAACACAGGTGCGGGGCATCGAGGAAGCACGGATCTGGGACAATTTTGAAGAATGGTTTCGAGAGAAATTGCAGGAAAGTGCCCCGAAGTCTCTATCCCCGGAAGCAGAAAGTATGGCTTATCTGGAAAAACATCCGGATACAGTAATTATCTGCGATGAAGTAGGCAATGGAATTGTGCCGCTGGATTCGTTCGAGCGGGAATATCGTGAGCGGCTGGGACGGCTGCTTTGTGAAATTGCAGCAAAAGCAGAAAGGGTGGAACGGATTGTATGTGGAATTGGACAGAGAATCAAATAGAACTGTATCTAATCCGGCATGGAATGACGCTGGGAAATGTAGAACACCGGTATATTGGCAGACAGACGGATGAACCGCTTTCGGAGGACGGCAGACAGCAGCTGGAGAAAAGAAAAGACCAATGGGCACAGGTATGCAGGACATGGGATATGCCATATGTATTTGTAAGTCCCATGCTTCGCTGCCGGCAGACCGCAGAAATTTTATTTCCGCAAATTCCACAGATCGAAATTGATCCATGGCGTGAAATGGATTTTGGAGAATTTGAAGGAAAGAATTATGCACAGCTGAATGGAGATCCGCGCTATCAGGCATGGATTGACAGTGGTGGAACGCTGGCATTTCCGGGAGGTGAGAGCCGGGAGGCTTTTATCGCAAGATGTGTGGATGGGATGGAGCTGGTTATGGAACAGATCCGGCAGCAGCTGGCATACAGAGCGTGTCCAAAGTGCCGGGAAACGGAAGACAACGGTATGATACAGGAGCCGCTTCCGGTGGCGGCTGTGGTTCACGGGGGTACGATCATGGCGCTGCTTTCGCACTACTGTGGCGGTGATTATTTTTCGTATCAGGTAAAAAATGCCGAGGGCTATCATCTGCGCCTGTCCTTACAAGAGAATAAAATGGAGTTAAAAGAAAAAGTATGAGTTATCATTTCTTTGCGATGTTTCTTGGGTTTGTGCTGGATCTGTTGTTTGGCGATCCGCACTGGCTGCCCCATCCGATCCGTCTGATTGGTAATCTGATCGCATCACTGGAAAAACTGAATAAAAAGGAACTGTCAGACACAAAAAAATTTCTGCGCGGGTTTGCGATGGTTGTGGTTGTTATCGCATGGACAACCGGTGTGGCCGCCGTTATCCTTGAGGGGGCATACGGGCTGCATCCGGCGATTGGCTGTGCCGTGGAAGCCATTATGACCTATCAGATTCTTGCTACAAAGTGTCTGAAAGTGGAAAGCATGAAGGTATATGAGCAGCTGCAAAAGCAGGATCTGCCGGCAGCGCGAAAGGCAGTGTCCATGATCGTTGGGCGTGATACGGAACAACTGGATGAAACAGGTGTGGCAAAGGCAGCAATTGAGACCGTTGCGGAAAATGCATCCGACGGTGTGATTGCGCCGATGATTTATCTGGCAGTCGGCGGACCGGTGCTTGGATTTGCCTATAAGGCGGTGAATACCATGGATTCCATGGTGGGATATAAGAATGAAAAGAACCTGTATTTTGGAAGATTTGCGGCAAAGCTGGATGATGTGGTAAATTTCATCCCATCCCGCGTGGCGGCACTGCTTATGATCGTGGCAAGCTTCCTTCCGGGGAAGCGTTTTAGCGGGACCGGGGCATGGAAGATCTGGAGAAGGGACAGCCGGAAACATGCCAGCCCGAATTCTGCGCAGACCGAGAGTGCCTGTGCGGGAAGCCTTGGCATCCAGCTGGCAGGGGATGCCAGTTATTTTGGAAAGACTGTAAAGAAACCGACGATAGGGGATGCCCTGCGTCCGGTGAAACCGGAAGATATCCGGTGTGCGAATGTGCTGTTGTACCGGATGGCATTCCTTAGCATGGCCGTTTGCCTGTCACTTTTGTATTTTCTGTAAACATTAAAAAGCCGGACGTTGTGTAAACAGCGTCCGGCTTTTTGGCAGACAGAGTTATCCGAGTTCTTTGTGCTCTACGGAATCTTTCATATCTTCTGCAAGCATGTAAATATTCTCCAGAACTTTTTTACAGCCCTTCATATTGTCCACCGTGGAATCTGCCATACGCAGCCCTTCGGTGGAAGAGGCAGCCACTTCCTCACCGGTGGCAGAGAGGTGGGTAATATTATCGGAAATAACATTGGTGGCATCAAGGATTTTCTGGATATTTTCTTCTGCCGTATGGATATCTTCCATCAGGCGTTCAACGGTTTCACCGACATTGCCGAATTTCTCCCGTGTATTTTCAATCAGTTCGTTCTGCTTTTCTACGGAAGCAACTGAGTTTTCGATACTTTCGTTGGCACGTTTTGTGTCATCGTTTAATTTATCGATAATTTCTGTAATGTTGGCAGAGGCATTTTTTGTCTGTTCGGAAAGCTGGCGGATTTCATCGGCCACCACAGCAAACCCTTTTCCGGCTTCCCCAGCACGCGCAGCCTCAATGGAAGCATTTAAGGCAAGCAGATTTGTCTGGTTGGAAATTTCAATAATGGATCCGACAAAGCTCTGGACATCCTCGACTTTTGAAGTCAGGCTCTGGATGACCTGTACCGTGATATTGCTGGCTTCTTCCACGTTCTGTGCCTGTTCCTTTAATTCCAGGACGACCTGTGCACCGGATTTTACAGTAGCATCCGTTTCATGTGCGGCTTTAATCATCTGGTGGATGCCGGCTTCTGCCGCATCGGTGTTGCCCTGAATATTGGAACACATAACCGCCTGTTTCTGGATGGCTTCAGCGGTGCTTTCGGTGCTGTCTGCAATTTCCTGAATAGAACTGTGGCTGACCTCAATACTGTTTTCCAAACTGTCAAGCACAGTCATTGCTTCTTCAAAATGCCGGGAAATATTTTCGGCAACGAGAAGCATCTGATCGTGGTTTTTCTTCTGCTTATCCGCAGCTTCTGTAATTTCCGTCATGTTTTCATCAAAGAAAAGCACAAGCATCCGTGTAATACTGATAGAAGCGTATGCAACAAGAAGCAGGACAAACAGTGCCAGCACCTTGTTGGCCAGTGCAGCAGATGCGTGTGGGGCAAAACTGAGCATCAGACGAACGATATTTACCAGCAGAAATACGCTGTTTATTATTTTCATAAGCCGTTCATTCAGATAAACCATGGCGGCAATAATGAGGGGAAGCGCGTAAGCCCATGTCCCTTCCGTGGTATTTAGTAAAGCAACAGCTGCATAACCGACCATCATGGCGGTTGTCAGGATGATGGCACAGGTGTGCGTTTTCTTTCGGGTCAGATAGCCCAGTGCGGAAAGGATAATCACACCGACCGAAACCAGACACTGGATCATAATCCGGACAAAGTGGTCCCCGTGGCTGGCCGCCAGTGCAGCAAGCATGGTCAGCGTGATATAGGAAAAGATAATGGTGACAGCGAGAAATACCCGCTTGTTGGCTCGTAAATACTGTTTTTCGTTCATGTAATGTTCTCCTTCTGCCAAATATGCAAAATCGTTAAATTGTATAATAATCATACCTCTCATAAATACCGTTTGTCAAAGGAAAACAGACAAAAAACAGACTTTGTGGATTATTTGCCAAAAAACAGTTTTAAATCATCTTCTACGGTACCAATTCCGGCAATGCCAAACGTGTCCGTGAGGATCTTTGCCACATTCGGGGAAAGGAATGCCGGAAGGGTCGGTCCCAGGTGAATATTTTTTACACCCAGCGCCAACAGTGCCAGCAGCACAATCACTGCTTTTTGCTCATACCATGCAATGTTGTAGACGATCGGCAGATCGTTGATATCATCGAGACCGAATACTTCCTTCAGTTTCAGGGCAATCACAGCCAGAGAGTAGGAATCGTTACACTGTCCGGCATCAAGGACACGCGGTATTCCGTTGATATCGCCGAGATTCAGTTTATTATATTTGTATTTGGCACAGCCGGCAGTCAAAATAACCGCATCTTTTGGAAGTGCTCTGGCAAAATCCGTATAGTAATTGCGGGAGTTTGCCCGTCCATCGCATCCTGCCATGACGACAAATTTTTTGATCGCGCCGGAGTTGACGGCCTCAACAATCTGGCTGGCAAGTGCAAGTACCTGATTGTGGGCAAAGCCACCAATGATTTCACCGTGCTCGAGTTCTTCCGGAGCAGAACAGTGTTTCGCCTGTTCGATCAGTGCCGAGAAATCCTTCTGTGCACCGATTTCGCCATCAATGTGTGTGCATCCCGGATAGCCGGCAGCACCGGTG
>ERZ860148.1094-NODE-1094-length-17538-cov-4.793742_pt1 | contig 17538 bp, 10 predicted proteins | sample MGYA00509981_ERZ860148 | MGnify/ENA primary metagenome ERZ860148 (study PRJEB30046, sample SAMN00715199) | human gut metagenome | study: EMG produced TPA metagenomics assembly of the A metagenome-wide association study of gut microbiota in type 2...
GTTGGACGTTGCTGGAGGCTTATCTGAAAGAACACGGTTCCATTACACGTCTGGCTTATTCGGAATGGCTGAGAGTGGCGCGTACCACGGCTGCTTACGAACTGAAGGCTTGGTATGAGGAGAAGAGATTGGACAAAAAAGGAAGGCATTCTCATGCGGTGTATGTGTTGTACAAGCAGGAAAGTATCTGATTAATATTGCAGCTGTGAATAATTTTTTTAATTAATAAAAGATGCGTACTATGAAAAAAAGTATTTCAACTCTTCTTTTCTATTTTATTTCAGTTTCTTTGTTTTCTCAAAAAGTATATACTCCGGATTGGGAATCATTGGATAAACGTCCGGTTCCGTCTTGGTTTGAAGATGCCAAATTTGGTATTTTTATTCACTGGGGATTATACTCTGTGCCGGGCTGGTCGCCTAAAGGAACTTATTCCGAATGGTATAAGTATTGGTTGGAAAACAAGAAATTGATGGGGAACGGTGATTTTACCGGTACGGAAATCTATGATTTTCATACAGCCATGTATGGCAGGGATTTCACTTATGCCGATTTTGCCCCCATGTTCAAGGCGATGAGTTATGATGCCAATGAGTGGGCGAAGCTGTTTGAACGTGCAGGTGCCCGCTATGCGGTGTTGACAACCAAGCATCACGATGGTTTTGCATTATGGCCTAGCAAGGAGGCTTCCACATCGTATGGCAGGCCTTGGAACAGTATGGTGATAGGTGCTCATCGCGATTTGGTGGGCGAATATGTGGATGCGTTGCGGAAGACCAATATAAAAGTGGGATGTTATTTCTCGCTTCGCGAATGGGGGAATCCGTTGTATACCAAAGAAACGATGGGATTGTTTTATGAAAAACATTTCTTCCCTCAGCTGAAAGATTTGGTGAATACGTATAAACCGGACTTAATCTGGTCGGATGGTCCTGATGCTATCAATGATAAAGAATGGCAGGTGGAAAGAACATTGGCATGGCTTTATTCAGAATCTCCTGTGAAAGACAGTGTTGTGGTAAATGACCGTTGGGCAAATAATACAGGACGGAAGCATGGGGATTATTACACCAGGGAATATAGTAATTCAAGTGCATCTTATGATAAGCCCTGGGAAGAATGCAGGGGAATAGGATTGTCTTTCGGATATAATCAGAATGAGGATTTGGAAGATTATACTTCTCCTAAGGCATTGGTTTTGACTTTGGTTAATATTGTAAGTAATGGCGGAAACCTGTTGCTGGATGTGGGACCGAATGCGAATGGTAAGATTCCGCCGATCATGCAGGAACGTTTGGTTCAGATGGGAGACTGGCTGAAAGTAAACGGTGAAGCGATTTATGGGACACGTGCCTGGGTGCGTCCTTGTCAATGGACAAAGGGTAACCGGGAATGGAAATCGAAGGAAAAACATTATGTGAGCGGTGATGCTATTTTGAAGCAGACAGTGGACCCGGAACCGGGTTATGCGGTGAAAGAGGTGTTTTTTACCAAGAAAGGAAAGAATGTATATGCCATTTTGTCTGCGTATCCGAAAAATACCATCAAGTTGAAGGATATCCGTTCTACCGGCAAGACCAAAATTTCCTTGCTGGGATCAGAGAAGAAGGTTAACTGGAAGCAAAAAGGAGATGATATTGTAGTGGAAATGCCGGCCTTGTATATGGATGATATGCCATGTGACTATGCCTGGACGCTTAAATTGGAAAATGTGGCAGACTGATTTTTTCTTTTTCCTACCCGCCGGCATTCCTTTTATATATTCCGGGTCGGGAAGTAAAAGTAATGCCGGCGGGCAGGCTGTAAAGAAAGGTTATATTTTTTCTATTTTTGCCAAATATCCTCCTCCCGGGAGTAAGTCAAGCTGTAATGTTTTGCCGGATTTGATTTTTCGGTTGCTGATGACTATCTTTTTATAGTTCGAGCCTTCATCCGATGCGATGGTCATCCGGTAAGTGCCTTTGGGAAGGAAGTCGGTCTGGAGTTTGCCTTTATAGGGTGTTTCACCGTTAAGTACGGAAAGATACCATGTATCGCCACTTCTTCTGACTAAAGCTGCCAATTTTCCGATGCGGCTTTCGGGAAGTACTTTGGTTTCGTCCCAAACCACCGGTACTTCTTCGATAAACATCCGTCCCGGGCATGATAACATATCTTCCATGTCGGCGGCAAAAATCAGCATGGGAGAGGTAAAGGTGTAAATGCTTGCCAATTGGTGTGTAAAGGTTACCGACGGAGGGCAAAATTTCCGGAAATTCAAAGGGGTATAGTCGGCAGGGCCTGCCAGCCAGCGGGTAAAGGGTAATACAGTGTTATGGTAAGGCCATGCCGGACCGGGTGCCCAGCTGTTTTCGGCTCCTACGCTTTCCAGTCCGCGTACTGCTTCTTTTGCCAGCAGGTTAGGATAAGTATAACTGTCACCGGTAGGTTTGTTTACTCCATGGAAAATAACCATCAAATGGGCTTTGGCGGCATCTTTTAAAATGTTTTCCATCAGATTGACGGTAAAAAGGTTTTCGGTGTGGAAGAAGTCAATCTTCAGCCCTTTGACACCTGCTTCGGCACATTTCTTCATAAAGCCGGAGCGTTCGTCGGCATCTACCAGCCCTATGTCGGTCTTGTTGCCCGAACGGGGAGAGGAAGGGCGCCATACCCAGATGTCTACATTCTTGGCTTTACCATAGTCTGTCAGTTCTTTTAAAAGTTCCCATTTGGAACGTCCGTTGGTGTTCTTTTCAGTTTCTTCCCAAAGTTCCCAACCATCGTCTACCACAACCGATTGTAGTCCCAGTTCGGCTGCCCCGTCTACATATTTTTTATGGTTGGCTACGCTGAGGCGGTTATTCCCTTCTGTCAGCCATGTGAAAACAGAGCGTCCCGGTTTGATCCATTCCGTATCTTTTCCCTTAGGAAAAAGGGTGGGGTCGGGACGGTCGGATACTTGGGCAATGATTTGGTTATTGACTAAACCGTTCAGGTCTTCGGCCAACATCAGTACGCGCCACGGGGTGACGATTTCATTTTCTCCGTTGCGCGGCGAGGTAATCCACGGTATGTTACGAACCTCTTCATGCCAAAACTTGGAGTCGGGAAGACCTGTGATGATTCCTGTTTCCACGTGTCCTTTGTTCTCTACATAGCCAAATTGTACGCGGTTGTTTTCTTTGCCGAATAAAACAGCTCCGTGGAAATTGAAAAGGTTGGCTTCCGTGATGGCGGCATAGGTTCCGTTCGGTAAAAGGAATGTGGCGGGAGGAGCCAGCAGTTCGTCTTTGATGGAGTCGGTACTCCTGTCCTGATAAGCTTGTATCCATCCATACTGGAAGGGGCCGCTGGCATACCATACGTGTGTGCCGGAGGGGAAAGTGTAGGCGGTTTGTTCGCCGTAAATACAACGGGGACCATCGGAGGGAATACGGTAACGGAGAGCTACGCCGTCATCGAATTCCCATGAGTCTATGTAATAGGTATTTCCATCTTTTTGTTCTATTGTATATGTTTTATACTTTCCGGAAGTTGTGCTGACGGTGCTGTTCTTTACTTCTTTTCCCAGTAGGTGGTTGTCTATGTTCATTCCTAAAGGGGAGGAAAGGATGACGGGTTGCCCTTTGAACGAGACGTCAAAATTGAGTTGGCCTGCTTCTATCCCGATGTTCATTTTGGCTTGTTGTGCTTGAAGGAAGCACGGGATGGAGAAAGTAAATGCCAGATAAGCCAGTCTTTTGAGTTTCATGATATTTATATAGGTTTAATGAGTTATTCAATTACATACCAAGTGTATCCTTTAGCCGGAATTTTTACGGTAAGGTTCACCGTATAGTCCCTGTTCAGGGTATAAGTTGCCGGTGTGCCTTCCTGTTCGCGGATGCGGGCTGTCTTTGTCAGTCCGGTATAGTAAAGCGGAAGTTGGATGTCACGTGTCATTTCCTTGTCGGTAGGATTATAGAACATGGCCAGCCCTTTTTCTTTTCCGGCAGGATCGACGTGCATGATACCATCCCAGTCGCGGGCATCCGGTTTGCGTAAGTGGATGATGTCACTGTTCAATATATTCCGGTATTTCTTATACCAGCTGATGATTTCCACTACTGCTTTTTTTGTTTCGGGAGTGTCATACAGACGCGGGCCGCGGTAGCAGGCTTGTACTCCTGCGCCATAATTTTGGAACATCAGTGTTTTGTATTCGTATAAATGTTCACTCAACGGTTCCAGTGTGGCTGCTGCTCCACCTCCTTGGTATTCCACCAATGGGACAAAGCTCCACAATGAGGAAGGAATGCGTTCGAAAGTGCAATCGTAGTTCAGTTGACGGGTATGGATAAGTTGGCGGTCGCGTGGTAATGACCAATTGGCTTCACGGTAGCCGATTCCTACTTTGGTAGAGCCGTTCAGGAAATAAAAGTCGGGGACATTGAGGTAGATTCCGTTTTCGCACATCCAATGATAAAGTTCCGTTACCTTATGGAATTGGTTCCATTGTGAGTCTTTCAGTCCTTTATGGTGGGGATGGACGGTTGAGGCACAGAAATCTCCCGGATAAGAGCCGTCGTGTTCAAAGCAGCGCATTCCGGTTTTCTCGAAGAACGTCTTTATCTTATGGAAATATTCATAACCCCAGTCACTGCACAGGCAGGGAGAACTGCCGAATGTCATGCCGCCGCGTTTCCCTGTTTTCGGATTGATGACATCCACTTCGTCACTTATCCAGCGGCTGGCAAGCAGGGAGTAACATCCCATTTCGATGCCTTTGTTGCGGGCATAGTCCACGAATGCTTTATATTTGGCGATGTTGGCATCCGAGATGTCTTCTGCATTCAGCCCCGAACCGAAACTCAGGATAATCATCTCATAGCCTGTTTCGGCACATTGGTCGATGGCACGGTACACCGTTTCCGGGTTGGTTGAGGTGAGATGCATGAAGATGGGATTTTCCGTAGTCCAAGGTGCGATGGTGCGGTACATTTTGCGGGTAAACAGTCCTTTACGTTCACGGTCGTAGCTGTCGAACGGCATTTCGTATACGCTGAAAGAACGGAAAGTGCCTTGGGACGGTATGGCTTGGTCGGGTCCCATTTTGGGTGAGACTTCCAGTATGCAAGGGGTTTGCAGCAAATAGTTCCGTTGCGAGGTATAATCAGGATCGGTTACCCATTTTTCGGTAATGTCTGTTTCTTTTTCCGTGAAACTGCCGGCACAAGCATAGTCGCTTTCTATATGGATATTGGGCAAGAGGAACTTGGACGGGTCACCTCCTCCGGGAGATTCAGGTTCGGCAAAAGCTAGGTATTCCAATTGGAATGTGTCGATGTTGATAGGTAGGTCGGACCGGTTTATCACTTCAAACCGTTTGCGGATGACGGGAATTTTATCGTATACCGATACATGGAGTTTCACAATGACATCTTTCAGTTCCTTGTCACCCCGCAAAGTAAAGGTGATTTCACTGCCGGTTGCAGCTTCCTTATTGAGCGCCCAACGGCTGCGTGCCCATTTTATATCTTCCTTGATAGGGTTTATTTCAAAGTCCTCTACCAAAAAAGATTCGGGAATGGTAGTCATGTTCTCTATCCATTTGTCTTCAATGTAAGCCCGTTCCGGTTGTCCGGCCAATCCCCCGATTAAGTGCTTCTTGCCATCAATTTGTATGCTGCCTTCACTGCTGACAGCACGGAGCATACTTTCTCCGGTCATGCGGTTGATGATATCGGTTGTGGCCAGGTTCGGGAAAATACGGAAAGTGCGGGATACCATCGGATTGGCCACAATAATACTTTTACCGTCTGCCGAAGCATAGATGCCTGCTTTGGCTTTTTCGGGTGTGATCAACCAGTCAAAGTCGGTTTTTGTAGAAGCGGGCACGGATAAGACAGGGAGCTTGCTGATTTTATCTGCCAGTTTGCGGGAAATGCCGGTCGTCATTTCCGGGCCTTTTCCTGCGTATCCCGCATGGATGGTTTCGGGTTTGGCCGATTTATATTCAATGGTTGGGGTAATCCACAATGCATTGTCACCGCTGGCACCGTCGTCGGTGGGTTCTACCGATAATTCCAGTATACGGATGCCTTTCAAGTCTATATCCATGGATAGAGGCGATTCATTGCCGTGCAAGATGCCGCTGTTGTAAAGCTCTTTGCCGTCTCCTTTCACGATAAAGCAAACGGAACCTTTGTCTATTTTGCCACTGGTGCCGGCCAGTCCCAGGAATTGCTTGTCATTGCCTTCCTTGCGGAAATAAAGTTTTGTTCCGTTTACTAATGGAAGGACGGCCAGGCTCTTGTCCGAAATATCGACTTTGCTGTCTGCAACGCCTATTTGGGAGCGCAGGCGTGTAGCATCCCCATGAAGGTCTATTTTCAGTATGCTTTTAGCATGGGTACCTATCACTTCATTGTATATTTTCCCATTGACGGCAGCTTGTTCTCCGGTGACGGATTTTCCGTCCTGTACTTTTCCATACTCTTGCCATATATGAGATAAGTCTAGTTCCGATAGTTTTATCGTATGTTGGGCTTGCCCACTCAAGCAGATGAAAAGGGCAGCGGTCAGTAATAAATTCTTTTTATTCATATAAATCTTTTAAATGTGTTTCTATTTATTACCAATATCTGTCCTTTCCGGTTGAACAAATTCCTGATGGTTGTATCAGGTGCCTTTTGGTGGCAGGACTGCAGCAAAAGGACAGAAATGGCTTTTATGTAACAAAGGAAAGAATAATAAATGTATAAATCAATGGATTTTCTTGTTTAAAACATGGATTATGTTTTTGTGTTTCATTGATTTGAGATAGGAGTGTGCCAAAAGCTCTAAATGACACTTGCATCGTGAATCATTACTTTTGACACACTCTCTCTTTTTAGTATTTCTATTTCCTATTCATACGGATTGAATGTTCCGTTGTCCCAATCTAGCGTTTGCTCCAGCTTGGAATTGGTTTCCAAATGCTTGTTGGGAATGGCATAGAAATAATAGTTGTTTTGGAAATTGATTTCATATTTCTGGTCTAATACCACCACAGAATCTTTAAAATAGGTCGTATAGTCTTTGTCTATGTCTATATTGTCTTTTATTTTGTCGAATTCGACGGGGGAAATCTTTAGTTTGGGCAAAAGACCATGACGTCGGGTTCCATTCATTTCGGATGCGAACATGCGTCGTCGGCGCAAATCCCAGTAGCGTTTGCCTTCATAGGCAAATTCAATTTTACGTTCCAACATGATGGCAGCTATCATTTCATCGTGTGACATATTTGCTTTCAGACCATACATGCCATTGCTTCCGGCTTCTATTCCGGCGCGTTGGCGAATGCGTTTTAAAACTCCGTAAGCTTCATCCGATTTTCCATTTTCGGCAGCACATTCGGCATAATTCATCAAGACTTCGGTAAAACGTATTTCTATCCAGTCGGTACTGCTTCTTTCAGTATAATAGGGAGTGTAGCTTACATTGATGGCTTTCCGGCAATAGAAACCGCTGCTGCTGGGGTTCAGGGTAGAGTGTCCTTGGTATGTCCATTGGATTCTGTCTTTTTTACCACTCAATTCCCATTTGCATCCATTATAGGCTATGGTGCTGGTGAAGCGGGGATCACGGTTTTGCCAGAAGTGAAGCGGGTCATAATCAGGTGATTCTGTGATAGGAGTTCCGGTGATCATCGGGTAAGATTCTACCATTTCCTTTGTAGGCTGATTGCAACCCGAATAGTTTTGGGCTTCCGACAGAGGACGTGTCGCAGCATCCCAATGGTGGGTAATGTCGGGTTCCTGATAGCGTGTAACGAATAATACTTCTTTATTCATTTCATCAAACCAGATATTTTCATAACTGTCGTACAGCCCGTATCCGTTGGCTTCTATTTGTTCGGCTGCCATTTTATTGTACGTATAGGCTGTTTCCCAGCGTTCAGCCTTGTTCTCAGGATTGAATTGCGGGCTGGCATAATAGAGCAGAATCCGGCCTTTCAGTGCCATTACGGTTGCTTTTGTAAAGCGTCCTTCGTCGTCTCCTGTCCATTTCCAGGGCAGGGCATCAATAGCATCGTCCAAATCTTTGATGATTAAGTTGATGCATTCCGAAGTTTTGTTACGGGTGACATATAAGTCATCGGTTAATGCCTGCGGTTCCAGAATCATAGGAACTCCACCGTATAAACGTACCATCTGGAAATATCTCCAAGCTCTTAAAACAAGTGCCTGGGCCTTTAATGAGGTTTTGGTTGCGTTATCTATATTTCCGGTTTCGATACTGCTTAACATGATATTGATGTTGCGTATTTCTTTGTAGGGCCAGTTATCTATTGAAGCAGTGGTAAGATGACCGTATAAAATGCCAGTTTCACCATAAGCCTCGTCCGAATATCCGGCTACGTCCTGATCCCATCCCGGAAGGTTGTCACGATACAATTTGTTAAGATAGGCGGTGGCATATTGGGCATTGTTCCAAACATCTTTCTCGGTGATGGCAGATAAGTCTTTTTTATCTAAAACATCAATACATCCCGAAAGGACAGCGGTTGTTAATACGCTATATAATAAATATTTTATTTTCATGATATTTTCATATTTAAATAGTTAGAAACTGACATTGATACCAAATGAATAGGTGCGCATCAACGGGTAATTCATGATGCTTGAGTTCTCCGGATCATAAGCTTTAATTTTATCTTGCAGCAGGAACAGGTTGGTTCCCATCAGGAAGAATTTCATTTGTGAAAGCCCCCATTTGGATACCAGTTGTTGTGGAAGCTGGTAAGTGATATTCACATTCTTCAAGCGCAGGAATGAAGTATCTTGAATCCAGAAAGTCGATTCTTCGGAAGCTCCGTTGTCGGCTCCTGCCCTTGGGAACTTGGCATCTGTGTTCTCCGGTGTCCAATAATCTGCCCGCCATGCATATGCGGAAGCTTCCATTCCTTCCCATTCTGTACGCTGGTCATAAAAGCGTTTACCTCCGGCTACACCTTGGAAGAATAAGTCCACACTTAATCCTTTCCATGCCCCGCCCACAGAGAAGCCATAATTAATAGGTGATTTGGTATGTTTTATAATCCATTCTTTATCATTATCGTCAATCTTTCCATCCGGTTCGTCCGAGTTTGCACCTCTGATATCTCTGTAATTGAGCATTCCCAGTTCCGGTTTTTTCCCAAAGATGGTATATCCTTCGGGCAGTGCGTCGAGGTCGGCCTGTGTGCGGATGATATCGGTTGCCACATATCCCATGCTGCGGTCTGTGTTGTATCCTAATTCTGATTTATAGGGACGTAAGTTTTCGGCTTCGTCTTTGGTAATCAACTTATTGGTGGCGTAACCGAAGTTGGCGTTGATATTATAGGTAAAGTCTTTTCCTATTTTATCTTTGTAGGAAAGTTCTATTTCGAAACCTTTTGTGTCAATCGTCGCGTAATTTTCTTTAGGCATGACTCCTCCGAAAGTTGAAGGCAGGCTGGCCAGACGGTCTCCTAAAATATCGTAGGTATGTTTATAGAATCCACCGGCACTTAACGATAAGCGGTTTCGTAATATCTGCATATCAAATCCATAATCTATATCCAATGATTTTTCCCAGGTAATTTCGGTATTGGGGATTACATCGGCCGAAACTCCGTTGCTTAGCGAACCGAAATAAGCACCGGTATTCAGGTTGTAGCGTTGCATCCATTGCCAGCCTCCCACAGCATCATTTCCCAGTAAGCCTATGGAGGCGCGTAGTTTCAGGTAATCAATGAACCGGACGTTGTTTTTGAAGAAGTTTTCTTCTGAGATTCTCCATGCCGCCGATGCTGACGGGAAGAATCCCCAGCGGTGTTTCGGATCGAAATTGACAGAACCGTCATAGCGGAAAGAGGCTTCCAGCAAATACTTGTTGTCGTATGTATATCCCAGGCGGCCTACATAAGAGAGGCGTCCGCTTTCTGAACCTTTACCGTTGAGTGTCGAATTTTTAGGATCTGAACTTCCGGCAAATAATTGGTCTACAGCCGAAGATATGAAGTAATTGCGTTGTCCGTCCATCCAGTCGGTAGTTCCTTCATACTGTTCGTATACAAACAGGGCATTGATATCGTGTTTGCCGAAAGTATTGTTGTAAGTCACCATGGCATTGAGTTGGTAACTGTTGTCATTATTGTATTTTTCATACAAGAAGTCTCCGTCATCTCTGGTTTTCACATAGTCCAGTTCATTGGTTTGTATATGGTTGTGTGATCCTGTAGTTTTGAAAACATACAAGTCGTAAGGACGGCTGAACTGCTTGATGAACGTGTGTCGTTCATATTTATTGTATGTCAGTTTCAGGCTGAGGCCTTTGATGAAAGGAACATCATATTGGAGAGCTACGTTTATTTCATAGTTGGAATAACGCTTTTTGTTGTATCCGCTATTTCCATTGATTACTTCCATCGGGTGCCATGCCAAATAGGTTCCGTTGGGCTTTCCGTCAATATAAGGGGCAAAAAGTCCGCGGCGTAGCAATCCATTGTATAGGTTGTTCATATTGTCGTTGTCATTGTCCCATTTCCAATAAGGTTTATGGTCGTTGCGCGTATCCATGCTTAAGTTTAAAGATACTTTCAGGTCTTTGGTGATATTGGCATCAATGTTGCTGCGGATACTGTATTTTTTGAAATTAAGGTTGTCGAATGAACCTGTCTCGTAATAATAGTTTCCACCGATAAAATAGCGCACCTTATCATTACCACCGTTTACATTCAGCGAATGGCGGGTGACAACGGGAGATTTCCATGTCTCATCCATCCAGTCGTATGAGTGGTTCTTGTAATATTCCAGTTCGTCTTCGGCATAATATTGCATGTCTCCTTCGGGAACCAGTTGGTTGCGCAAAGCCTCGTTGGTGTATAAAGCTTGTTCGTATGCATTGAACATATCCGGTATTTTGGTTGCTTCCGAAATACCGATTGAGCCTGTATAATTGATGGTCGGTTTGCCTATTTTGCCTTTTTTGGTAGTGACCAGGATAACACCGTTGGCGGCACGTGAACCATAAATGGCAGCCGAGGCACCGTCTTTCAAAACAGAAAGATTTTCCACTTCGCTGGCATCCAGCCCGTCGAAGGCAAACTTGTCGCGGACTACGCCATCAATGACGTACAGGGGGGCGGTACTGTTCCAGGTACCATCGGCACGTATGGATACGGATGAACCACCTCCCGGTTTACCGGCTGTTTGGGTGATGTTGACTCCGGCCAACCGACCGCTTAGTGCATTGGAAAGGTTGGAGGCGGGTACATTTTCGATTACTTCGGAATTGATGGAGGCTACCGAACCAGTCAGGTTGACTTTCTTTTGGGTGCCATAGCCTATCACAACGACTTCTTCAAGAGTTTGTGAATCTTCCTGAAGGATGATGGAAACCATACTTTTATTGCCTATTGCTATATTTTGGTCAACGTAGCCGATATAAGAGATAGCTAAGGTTGCTTTGGCTCCCACTTCAAGGGAAAAACGTCCGTCTATGTCTGTAATGGTTCCGTTGGTCGTTCCTTTTTCCAGTACACTGGCACCGATGATAGCTTCCCCATTTTTATCCATGACTGTTCCCGTCACTTTCTTTTTGGTCTGCTGAGTAACATTAGTTTCATCGTTTTTCTTTGAAAATACGATGTAATTGTTGGTATGTTCGTATTTTAGATTGGAACTTTTCAGCAGTTCTTTCAGTATGTCGCTTACTTTGGCTTTTTTCTTTGACAAAGTAACAATGTTCTTTACATTCAGTTCTCGGTTGCTGTACACTACCAGGTAGTCTGTTTGTTTTTCTATTTCAGAGAAAAGGGTTTCTACCGTTACAGCGTTTGAAGGTAGTTCTATTACAGCGTTTTGTGCTTTACCGGTAGAAGCAAATAAGGGGAAAGTACAGAAAAACGTCAAAAATATAGTTACTTTCATAATATTTAATGTCCTGTTTTGCGTTTTTAGGCATAAAAGATGCCCTAACAAAGGTTTTATTTTCATATCTTTGTTTCCGATTAAGTTAATAATTTCTAGATTTTTGAAAGGGTTTGGAATACGTTATGCTTAATGTCGGGTTGGCAGGTGTTGGCGCATCTGCCGACTTTTTTATTAAGGAAACGCGTGTGTGGTGTGTTTTTCTATGTTTTCATGGTTCTTTGGGGTTTTATGGATTAGACAATAGGTTAACGGTATAAAGTAATTTCATTCGTATTCTCTTTTTGTTTTATTTTGAAAGGGTGTATTTTCTGAATAATCCGCAATACCTCCATTACCCCGTCGCGCTGGCGGAACTTTCCTGTGTATTCGTATTCCAGTATAGAGGTGTCTTTGACGATGATTTTCACGTCATAATAAAGTTCCAGTTTTTTCAATATGTCTTTCAGTTTTTGTTTGTCGAAAGCATAAAGACCGTCTTTCCATATGATGGGGTCTTTAGTGATGGAGCCCACCAGGAAACGTCCATTGGCAGTTGCTGTTAGCTGTTGTTCAGGGCTTAACAGAACTCCTTGTTGTTCTTGTTCGGGATGGTAGACGCGTACGGATCCTTCCAACAGTGCAACGGTAAGTTCTTCGCTAGGATAGTTGAAGACATTGAATTGTGTACCAAGTGCTTTTATATCCACCTTTCCGGTAGAGACAATAAACGGCAACGTTCCTTTCGCCACTTCAAAGAAGGCTTCTCCGTTGAGCTTTACCCGGCGTTCCTCACCGAATATGGAAGGATAGGTGAGGGTGGAACCGGCATTCACCCATACTTTGCTGCCGTCCGGCAGTACAATATGTGCGCGTTGTCCGGCCGGGACAGAGAGTTTCTGAGTGACAGGCTGTGGTATATCCATACTGATAAACGAGTAAGTAACCCACCATGTGGAAACTATACAGGCAATGATGATAGCCGCATAGCGTAAAAAATGGAATGACAATCTTTTCTTTTTTTCTATCTGTCGGGCTTTCATGAAACGCTTCAGGCTTTCCTTACCTAATAATTCGTTTTTTTCTTGTGGGTGGAGTTTTACCAGCGATTGCAAGTGCTGGCAATTTATCATTTCCTTCTTCAGTTCTTGGTTGGAAAAGGCCTCCTGCAGTAAAGCTTTCCTTTCTTCTTTACTGAGTTCTCCTGCGTAATATTTTATAATTCGATGGTCCATTTTTTATCTGTTCTGTATAGTAAACGAAGCAAGAGAAAGAATCCGCCAAAAGAAAATGAAAAAAATCAGGGAAGAGTAAATAAAAAAAGAAGTAGAGGCAGGCAGTCTTTTAATTCCTCGCGTAATTTTTTGTATGCAATAGCCATTTGTGATTCTACGGTGTTGATGGATATTTGCAGTTCTGAAGCTATTTGCTGTTGTTTTTTGCCTTCCAGTTTGTTCATGACAAAAATGCTTCGGCACCGTTCGGGGAGTTTTTGCAAAGCTTGTTCCAAACGTTCTTCTATGTCGGTTTCATCGGGGAAGTTGGTATTGAGGATCTCCAAAGAATCATATTTCATGCGTAAGGTCATATCAAATTCGCTTTGCATTTCGGCCACAGCTTCCTGTTCGTTCACCCGTTTGCGTAAGTAGTCCAGACATTTGTTTTTGATGGAAGTAAACAGGTAAGCTGTAAGGTTGGTGTATGCATCCAACCGGTCGCAGTGTTCGTATAAATGCAGGAACACGTCTTGAACGATGTTTTCGGCATCACTTTCGGACAATACATATTCGCGTGCGAAATGAATAGCACGTGAATACCATGTGATATAGAACCGTTCAAAATTTGTCATGACGAATCCTTAAATGATTTAAATGCAAAATTAAAATTTTCTATTGAAATATTTAAAAATGATAAGGAATATTATGGGATTTTTATTAAGAGAAGAATTACGCTCTTTGTACTTTTTACATCGGTTGATACGGTCATCTCTCCGAACTGTTATAAAATCAAAAGAAAAATATGGGGGAGTTTCGTGATATCCTGTCCGGAGAATAAAATAATTCTTTAAGAACTCAAGCCCCATGATTTTGTAGGCGGGTCGGTTTTACTTTGCCGGTATTGTTTGAAGCCGTCAATTGATGGGGTAAGGTAAGTAATTGAAAAGTTTTTTGTATTTTTGAGCTGTATAAACAGTGAAATGGATGAAAGAAAATAATAAGGAACAAGAAAGGTTTGTTGCTTATATTACTAAGCAGCAATGTGTTAATGAAGCAGCATCCGTTACCGATTTTCTTCGGAAATATGCTTTTAGGTATCATAATTCCGCTTTTATATCATCTGATCCGGTTCAGTTTCCTCATCGTTATCATCGGAAGGAAGATATAGAAATAAGCGGTTTTCTGACGGCCTATCTGAGTTTCGGTGCTCGTCCTCAAATACTGAAGGCAGCGGGGAGGCTGGATGCTGTCATGCAGCATAACCCTTTGGCTTATGTACTGTCGAAAGATTGGAAATCGGATTTTTGTGGGGAAGAATCTTTTTATCGCACAGTGTCGAAGAATAAAATGGGGGAATTATTCCATTGGTTACATGGAATATATACAAAATATGGCTGTATGGAAGCGGCTTTAATGGCGTGTCAGGAGGGCTCTCCGATACAACGCCTATGTCGTTTGTTGGGAGTTTCGGACAAGGCACCGCAAAAAAAACTCAATATGTTTCTTCGTTGGATGATCAGGCGTGACTCGGAAGTAGACTTCGGTATTTGGACTTCTTTTTCGCCTTGTGATTTGTTGATTCCGCTGGATACTCATGTCTGTGAAGTAGCTCATCGGCTTCATCTTACTCGAAGTAAATCTTATACATTGAATAACGCAAAGGCCATTACCCGTGCACTTGCCGAGGTTTTTCCGGACGACCCGTGTTTGGGGGACTTTGCGTTATTCGGTTATGGAATTAATGATGGAAAATAACGATATAAATTTTACTATGAAAGAGTCTTTATAGCAGTTGCTGTATTTGTTCTCTTTTGAGTTCCGTATCAGGATGGAATGCCGGACTGTTCATGTATTTTTTCAAGCTATATAACAGTTGTCGGGCTTCGGGGCGTTTATCCATGTCTTGCCAAAAGTCTATACCTGAAACCAATATTTTTCCTTTACCTACTCTAGCTTCGAACAATAAGGCTAAGGGGCGATTGGTAAACCAGTCGTCGATGACGCGGACGATGGGATGTATCTTTGGAGAAAGTTTGCTGAACTCAATTGCTCCGGAATGGCTCATGGCATCCCACCATTGGTAGTCGCTGTGATATTCTGTGGGGAATTCACTAAGAGCCGGATGTGCGGGATTGCATAATATGCCCAAGGTGTGAGGTGCTTGTTTGGCAGTCCATGCTGTATTCCAGAAAATGCTGGAGAAGCCTATTTGGATATCGCCCCCCAGTTCTTTGGATAAACTTCCTTTCTTTAGTGAAAGTAAGACTGTGGCTCCTTTCTCAAGGGTGTTTAGTGTGATGGTATCCAAGCGGTCGGTCATACAGATTTTATTTTCATGGGGAATGGCTTGTCGGACTGTTGGGTATACCCAGATGTTCCAGTCATTTTTTCTATTGTTTACTGAAACTTCTAATATCAAACGTTGAGGTGTGGTCACAGTAGTGAGTGGAGCTGCTACTTCCCCTAAAGTAAAATTATTGCCGACAGGTATTTCTTTTGAATTCCATTGTCCTGATTGGAGTATGTTTCCTTCAGTGTCACGTAAAGTCCACCCGGTAGTTGCGTTTTGCAGAGGGCTGCTTCCATAGTGAGCGACCTCGACAGATGCTTTCAAAGTATCATTGTTTGTGAAAATTAGTTTGGACAGACGTGCCAATGGTACGGTGGCATTGCAGAAACGGCTGTATTCTTCGGGGGATATATACCCTTTTTCTTCCCAGAAGGTATCAAGCACACCTACCGGTGCGGTGCCTTGTCCCGGAAAATCGTATAAACCCAACAATTGGAATCCTCCGAAGTCTTTAGTGCGGAGGGCGGCTTCTATGTCGGCCTTGTAACAAAGTACTTGTAACTTTCCTGATGCCAGCAGGAAACTATCGGAAAGGGCTTTCATGCCATTCTCTTGTAGACTTTCTTGGAATATTTCAAAGTTGGTAGGGCGCATTACCCCTGTATACTTTTTCATTTCTTTAAAATTGGGATAGGCGCACCATTGTCCTATTTCATGACTTACTATGGGTTGGGTGAACCGGTTAATATATTCAGACCAGTCGTAGTCTGTACGTGGTGCCTGGGCATTGATGATACTGTTCAGCCCTTGTCCCCATCCCTGTATGCGTGGTGAGGGGTCGCTTAAGAAATCACTGACAGGCAAGTTGGGCCATCCGCCTGCTGTGCTATAAATTCGTCTTTTATCTTGTTTTTTCCAATAGGAGGTAAATTCAGCCAGATAATTGTTGCTTCCTGCGCCGGCAGGTTCATTGCCGTACATCATCATGCAGAAAGAGGGATGATTGCCAAAAGTTCTCACTATAGCTTCGCTTTCTTTTAATATAAAGGCGTCCAATGGTTTCCCATCTCCGATAGTGGTGCTGCTGTTTGCCCAGGATGAACATTCTATTTCCAGATACATTCCCATTTTGTCGGCTGCACAAAAAGCAGCTTCAGGAGGGCACCAGGAATGAAAACGTATATGATTCAAACCGTGGTTACGGCAGGCTGTGAATATCTTTTCCCATGAAGCTTGGTCGGTAGGTGGGTAGCCGGTTTTGGGAAAAGCTGCACAATCCAGTGTTCCGCGTAGAAAGACGGGACGTCCGTTGATGGTGATGTGGCGGTCTGTTACTCTGAAATCGCGCATACCGAACTGCTCTGTATGAGTATCGGTAGTTGTTTTTTCTTTATCGGTCAGGCTGGCTTCCAGTATATATAAATTCGGATTGAACTCATCCCACAGACAAATATTGTCTCCTAATGAAAGTATTGTTTCAGTTTTATTCTCACCGGGAAGAAGCACTATTTCTTGTTGTATGCTTTTCCCATTGGCTTTTAAGGTTAGAATAGCGGTGGCTTTTGTCTTTTTTTTGTTTTTCATGTATGTTTTTACGCGAATATTTTTAGCATTGATATCAGGATAAATATCTGTGTGTACTATGCTTACTTGTGGGCGGACTTGCAGGTACATGTCGCCTATTACTCCGTTCCAGTTACCTTGCGTGTGGTCTGAAATACTGTGTGAGTTTTCTCCCGGATCAATGTCTTTTATTCTGTTATCTATACGTAAAGTGAGTGTATGCTTGCCTGGAGTGAGTACATCGGATAAGTCATATTGATGGGGAGTTCCGAGTGTGTTCTGCATGCCTATTTCTTTATCATCTACCCATAAACGTGTTTCCCAATGGCATCGTTCCAGAAAAAGAGAGATGTCTTGCTGGTTCCAGTCGGTTGGAATATTTACTTCTTTCCGATACCATGCTACACCTTTGTGGTATTTTACGGGTTGCAGCCAAAAAGGTATTTTGATGTTATCGGAGTTCCGATATTTTGCATAATGTTCATTTTTAAAATAAGAGTCATCGTTGATGCTTCCTGTCCAAGGTGTGTTAATATGGTAAAAACGGAGTAGACTGTTACAGCAAAAACGGCCATGCTGTTACAGTTCT
>ERZ860148.1107-NODE-1107-length-17339-cov-9.464360_pt1 | contig 17339 bp, 13 predicted proteins | sample MGYA00509981_ERZ860148 | MGnify/ENA primary metagenome ERZ860148 (study PRJEB30046, sample SAMN00715199) | human gut metagenome | study: EMG produced TPA metagenomics assembly of the A metagenome-wide association study of gut microbiota in type 2...
TGTTTTTGAAAGTGGTTCCTACACCCTATACAAGCTTAAAGGAGTGTTTTTAAACGGGGTCTTATGAAAATTTGGGAAATTTTCACTTTTTCAAACAACCTCCTATACCTATAACATTCTAAAAAGGGTGTTTGGCAACCTGATTTTCAAATTTTGTTGAACTGCCTAATTTTAGAATATAGATTTTGTTCATTATCCACTTATAGAACTAGCGGAAAGCCGTTTTACAAAAGATTTTGAAAGCCTCTACACTAATAGGAATCCGCAGGACCGTTTTGGAATACAGTTTTGAAAATTTCACAATTTTGGACAAAAAGAAAAACGGCAAAGCAGATAAAATCCACTTTACCGTTTTAGAAAGTATTCTATTATGCTGCGATTGCATTGGCGTTGACCTGTTCAATGGTCTTGCGAATACCAAGCCATACACTCAAATCTGTAAAGACCTCTACGATGCTTCCCTGATCTGTAAAAGGCGGCTCCTGCAAAACGGAGAGGTTTTTCATCATGCCATTATGTACGATGTACTCGACAATCTGGTTGACAAAGTAAATCTGTCGGCTGTCGAGGTTAGCACCATCCAGATATTGCGAAAATGCAGCTTTCGCCGCAGCCATATCAAGACCAACGATTTCCCGCACGAATTCTCCCAAAGGCTTTGTGCCATATTCGGCTTCATAGTCCTCTTTTGTGCCAACCTCACTCCAAAGAATTTTTTCGAGTTCTTTGACATCTTCGGCAGTGAGCGGGATGTTGCCTTTCAGCTTGGCGATGGCTGCATTATCCTGATGCTGCCGTACATAATACTCAGCTTTTGCCTTGTAATTTTTCAGATCATCGTTTTCCAGCTCGGCCTCCTTCCATTCTGTCGAAAGAATTTCGTCAGAGAAATCTGTGGTGTACCGTACACGCTCGATGGGGATGTACTTGATCAGATCGCGCAGTTCTTTTCGGATGTGCTCAAACTCGTTCACATCGGCAGTTTTGATATAGTCGGTCTGGATGAGTTTTTCGAGCAATGCGCGCTTCTGATCAATCTCTGGAATGTTGGACACACTCGCAACCGCTTTTGCTTTTTTCAGCAACTCACTGCGGCCACGATTATACGGCTTCCCGGCAAGATATGCCAACTCGATGCCATACAGCAATGCATCAAAACGAAGTGCTTTCGGGTCATCCGGCTCCGGTTCAATCAAGGGCGCAAGTTCCTCCCGGGCAATCAAGGTGTCTGCATACGTTAGAGCATTGTAACTGTTCTTGTCTGCGTACAACTCGACATACTTCAAATGCTGTTTGACTGCAAAGTTGTCACGGTTCAGCTTTTGCACCTGACTGGCCATGTGCTCCACCAGTGAAGTACGGAACGCTTTCAGTTCTTCGGTCTGGAACTGCATATCCTGCAATTTATACGCAATTTCAAACTGCAGGCCGAAAATCGCGCCCTGAACGGCAATCATATTCGGGGTGGCATTTCCTTTGTTCATGCGGAAAAATTCAAAATTTCCGCAGAAGTCAAAAATGTAAAACTTATTCTTGTCCTCACCATCCAGAAGTCCCGGACACAGGCGTGTACCGCGTCCGATCATCTGCCAGAACTTTGCCTTGCTCAGAACCTTTTTGAAAAAGACCAGATTCAATACTTCCGGCACATCAATGCCAGTGTCCAGCATATCCACCGAAATTGCAATCTGCGGCAACTTCTTCGGGTCTGAGAATTCGTCAATGGCACTCTGCGCATAATTGAGCCGATTGTCGATCACCATGGCGTAGCCGTTCAGGTGAGGATATTTCTGATTGAACACTTTGAGGATTTCTTCTGCGTGGTCGTGGCTCTTGGCAAAAATAATCGTTTTTCCGATTTTGCTACCGTAGTCGATTTTCAAGGCGTTCTGCATAACGACATTCAAGACCTGCCGAATGGTGTCCTTGTTGAACAGCCAGCTGTTCAGAGCAGATGCATCAATGCTGGCCGGCAGGTTGCCGTTTTCATCCTCAAAGGTGTTTTCGTAGGCTTCCCGTTCTTCGTCCGAAAGCTCATCGTAGGTGATGCCTTTCTTCATGAACTTGACTTCGCTCTCCACCGAGAGGAAATCAACCAGAAAGCCATCCTTGACGGCCTGCGCCAGCTCATAACCATAGGTGGGCACACCGTTTTCGAGGTCAAAGATCTCGTAGGTGTTTTTGTCGATCTCATCCTTGGGTGTGGCGGTCAGGCCAATCAGCGGCGCATCAAAATAGTGGAAGATGTCGCGGTATTTATTGTAGATGGAGCGGTGCGCTTCATCGCAGATAATTAAATCGAAATGCCCACAGGTGAACAGCTTGCCCTCTGCATCGTGAACGGAATCAATGCAGTTCATCATGGTCTGATAGGTCGAGAACACGCAGTGTGCCGTAAAGTTGTCTTTGTCCTCGCAGAGGTTCGTCACGGAAAGCTCCGGCAGGAGGTTGACAAAGCTTCGTTTTGCCTGCGTCACAAGGCTGTTGCGGTCAGCCAGAAACAGCACGTTCTTGACCCAGCCATGCTGCAATAATACATCCACCAGTGCAATGACGGTACGGGTCTTGCCGGAGCCTGTTGCCATAACAAGCAGAGCCTTGCGGCGGTTCTTGCGGCCAAAGCTGTCACAAACCGCCTTGATGGCACCCTCCTGATAGTACCGTCCGGCAATGTTCTTGTTTACATCCACATTGGCAAGGCTGGTGCGCATTGCTTGCAGATTGAACCATTTTTCAAGGTCGCGCTTGGAGTAAATGGAAGCGACCTTGCGCTCGGGATAGATATTGTCCACAATGCGGGTATCGAAACCGTTGGTCAGGAATACCACCGGGCGGCGACCAAACTGCTTTTCGAGAATATCTGCATACAGCTTTGCCTGCTGACGGCCTACTGCAACATCCTTACAGGTGCGCTTTGCTTCGATCACAGCCAGCGCACGGCCATCATCGCCGTACAGGACATAATCTGCATAGCCGGTGCCGCTCTTGTTGGGCATCCCGGGCAGAGGGACCTCGTTGACCCAGTTTTTGCCCTCGACCCACCCGGCATCGGTGAGCATGGAGTCGATATACAGTTTCCGGGTCTTGTATTCCGAAAGTTCCAGCGGCTTGGGTACATAGGTGGGCTGCTGCGTTTCGCGACGGGCGGTCAGCTGCGCCTTGAGTTCAGCGTTTTCTTTGATGAGTGCATCCAAGTCCACATCCGGCAGGGCGGGCTGTGCAACGGGTGCAGCAGGCTGCTGTGTAAGCAGGGAAGCGTCAAATTTCTTTTCCTGATAGCTTGTTCCGTAGCAGTACGCCACGAAATCAAGGAACAGAAACAGGTTTTCAAGGCAAAGCTCCGCCTGTTCCCGGCTGATGCTGCGGCTTCCGTGGGCGGCATCGTTGCCGCGCTTGCGGATAAAATCCATCCGCCGCCACAAATCATCGTCCACAATGTCGTGAAACTCTTCTGTGCTCATCAGGCTGATGAGCTTATCATCCCACGGCTTGACGAGGGAGCTGTCCACCGAATACATCCATTTGACTGCAAATTCCATGGCACGGCGGCAGTCCAGCACAGCGGTGGCCGCATCAATGGGCAGAATCCTCTCCGCAGCGATCGCAGCATCCGCAAAGCCGGAAAATTGCGGGTCATCTTTCAGAAAGTCAAAGTTGGTCATGGTGGAGGCTCCTTCCATGTACATTACTGACAATACTTTATCAATTCCGGGAAATGGTCACGAATGACCCAACGTTTAAACGCAGCAAAAGGTTTATTCCATTTCAAACTCATACTGATTAAACATTCGGCATCAATTTTATCTTCGCCGTCTGCCTCTTGATATTCCCGGAGACTTTTTTGAAATTTATCCAGTTCATCTGCTACATCGCCACGAAGCATTTTTGCCTCTGCAATTTTTTGTGGTGTTGAGCCGTAATAAATTTCTTTCAAAAGCGCAACCGTATGCTGCGTTTTTGTATCATCATTCAGTGCAGTAAATGTCAACTCACTTGGTTCATACACACCGCCGTATCGACGAAATGCGATTTTTTCATCAATGGCCACCTTGGTACAATCCAAAATGGGAACAAATCGATCATTTTTGATATTGTTGCAGTGTGTGCAAGCCAGAAAAATATTGTTCCAGTCAAATTTTAAATCTATGTCATCATGATGCGGCACCAGATGCTCGATTTGAATGGATTTCAATCCTTTTTGCTCACAGAGATAGCACTTATGTGCAAACATTTCTTGAAGAGCATCATTCACTTCAGGAGTATTGTAAGTTCCCGATGGCTTGACTTTTTCGCTTTTTAAGGATGCAATGGCAGCTTGTGCTTTTGGAGTGTCCTTTCGTTCGATTTTAACCATCAGGAAACCTTCTTTCCCTCGATTTTTTCAAGAACTTCTTTTGCGTCTTTCAGCTCAATGCGAAGAGCTGCACGTTCCGCACGTTGTTCATCAGAAAGATCGGTTCGGCCATAAAGTTCTTCATAACGCTGTGCTTTTTTCTGCGTTTCGTCCGAATACGCTTCTGCGTCCAAATATCCTTCTGCAATATCATCCACAGAATAAGAGGAAAAGTCTGTGAACTGCACTTGTTTTTCTAAATCATAGATGCAGGCATTGCTAATAGAATTAAGAATATATGCCGAATGTGTTGTGACAACAAACTGGATTCGCGGGAAAAATTCTGTCAAGAACGGAAAAATTTTACGTTGAAGTTCCACATGAAGGTGAGTTTCCAGCTCATCAATTAGCACAACACCCTCTACATCGTACTGGCTCAACTCACCTTTCAATAACCAGTTGCGATCCATACGGAGGATAAGGTCAGCAACAATCCCAATAATGGCAGAATAGCCATCGGAAAGTTCATCTAGGCTGTAAGGGTTACGTCCATTTTGTTCAATGAGAAAGTTATAATTTTTATAATCATAAATCAGTTTGATGGAAGCATCGTCCAAAAGCACTTTCAGTGCATTCTCAAAGCGTTCAAACCATACTTTTATCTTTTTTTCAACATTTAAATCTCCCTCATTTTTAGCATAAGCTTGTTGTGTCTTTAAGTGAACCATATATTTGAGCAAGATTTTAGAAGGAGTTTCATTAATTCCGTAGTGTTGTGCAAGAATAACATTTCTTGCACCATTTACACGCTCAACTTGAGAATCACGCTCTGCAGAAAAAAATGCGGTGATAAAATCTCCGTTAGCATATAGGGTGTCAATATACAATTCATTTTTAAAGTCTAGCGTAACTCCGCGATCATACTGCTCAATTCGAGCACGGTCACTTTTCATCCGCTTTTGAATGATTAGTCGTTCGTCATCTGTTTTTGCTGTTTCATATTCTTTTTTATCTCTTGAGAGCCAATTGTAGTAATTAGCTTTTAAGTCAGTTAATTCGCCATTATTGATAACATGCAAATAACTCCTCATTGCCTGTAGTACAGAAGTCTTGCCAGAACCGTTTTTACCAGTTAAGATAAGGTGTTGACGCTTTTCAGGATTCAACTTGATTGTAATGTTTTTCAGGTGGCGAACCTCATTGATGCGGACTTCTGTGATAAAGTGTTCCATATCCTTACCTCACTGTCTTTGTAATGGAGTAGCATCTTTGAAAATCTTCCATGCAGAAGCGCACAGTTCTGCACCGAAAAGTTCTTCTGCCAATTGCTTCTGGTATTCGGGTTTCAACTTTCTGATGGAATCCAGTGCTTTTATAACATCATACTTCGCATTTGCGTAGTCTTTTTGCTCTTTGTGGGTCATACTGGCTGCTCCTTTCAGTGAAAAATCATGTGGTTTGAACTTATTATACCTCTTTTATAGGACGTTGCACAGTGCTTTTGGGAAAAGAATCCTATATCAAAAGGCTTATGGGCTGCGGCACTCCCTACGAACAATTTTGATTTGTCTACCTCGGCTACAAAGTCGGCAAACTGGTTTTGGAGGGAAAGAGGAACATCAAAAATTCTGCATTTCTTCAATGCAAAAATTTTTAATTCGGCGAATGTTGTACCAGACGCAATGCTTTTGTAGTCAGTCATAATTCGATCTTTCAGTGTATAAAGCAGAAAAACAGGATTATAGTTTCGGCTTGTCAAATGAACCCATAGTACTCGGCCATCCTTAAAATAAAAGGGTGCGTCTGTATCAACAACCCAAATTCGTCCATCTGGACAAATTGACGGCATTAGCAAATCACCTTTTTGCGGTTTTCCCGTTGCTTCGCACAGTTGTTTATAATGTTCCTCTGTAATAAAGAGCTCTGGCCGTATCGATTTTCCCTCAGCCAATGCACCGACTTCCGTTCCTCGGTAGAATGGTATCCCCTCAGATTGAAGTTCTTCTACAAAAACACGTTTGCTGGAGCCAACATCTGCCACTTGGTCGAGATTCTTTGTGACCCACCCCTTTGGGTTTAATCGACAGTCCCCAAACATCTCGACAAATCGAGCTTTGATGAGTTCATCCAGCTTGGTGAGCTGCTGCTTTCTGAAATCAATGCTAGACGATACCCGATTAAGCATATTTACAATTTCAAGCTGATTATCGTATTTGTGAAGCCGAATTTTTATAGTAGATAGAGTAGCTTTGTTCAGCGTAGCACCCATAACTGCTTTATTGGTTCCCTTACTCCAATCCTTAGCGCGAAGCAAGTAGTATAAGTATTCCGGCGAAATCTTTTCGACTCCTTTATCAATAAAGGCCATAATAGCTTCGTTGGAGTACATCTCTTTTTCTGTTATTGCCACCTTGCCCAAAGACAGCTTAAAGCTCATTATGACCGTATTGGCGGGAATCTTTTTGATACCACTTTCTGCAACTGCTGAATCCGAAAGCGTCTCTTTTGTATTTGATATATATTTTCCCGAGTTAGTCAAATCTGCAATAGAAATCCAGCTGTTTTCAGATTTTCCCCAATAACTTGAGTTATCTCTTGATGGGGTTTTACCCATCTGGAGAGTAAAAAGTTCCGACAGGGCGTATTCCATAAACTTTCTCCCACAAATTAGAAGTTGCCTTTTCAGGCAATAAACTTCTGGTGGGAGGTCTTGACGTTGTTCTGATTCACGATTGCATACTGCATGGTGGTGCCGATCTGCGAATGACCGAGGATTTTCTGCACCTGCTCAATGGGCATTCCCTTGTCGATGGCGCGGGTAGCCATGGTGCGGCGGAATTTATGCGGGTGGATCTTGTCCAGATTCAGCTCGCGGCCCAACTCCCGCAGACGGATCTCCACGCCGCTGATCTTCAAGCGGTCAAAGGGTGCGTCCAGTGTTACAAACAACGCCGGATTTGCATCGGTGCGGGAGCGCAGATAGTCCTGTAAATGCAGCTTTGCCTTGGCATCAAAATAAACCCGGCGCTCCTTGTCGCCTTTGCCGAACACTACACACTCGCGGGCTTCAAAGTCGATTTCTGAAATGTTCAGATTCACCAGCTCTCCCACACGAATGCCGGTGGAATACAACAAATCAATCATGGCAAGGTCGCGCGCACACTTGCAGTTATCCCGCAGGCGTTCAATAGCTTCGTCCGAGATGGTTTCCTTCACGGGCTGTTTGGTCTTGATTTTATGGATGCGGCGCATGGGGCTTTTGAGGATGTAGTCCTCTTCTTCCAGCCACGAGAAAAAGCTGGAAATATTCCGGCGCACATTATCGATGGTCACTTTGCCGCAGTTGTTGATCTTCTGATATTCAACCAGATACCGCCGGATCTCTTCGGTGGTCATCTTGCGCAGGGGCGTGTCCACGGTTTGCAGCAGCCGCTCCACGGTAACGCGGTAATACTGGATGGTGCGCTCAGAGCAGCCCTCGATTTTCTTGGCATCAAGGAACAGCTTCAGATATTCCTCGTTGGAAATCTGCTCTTTCTGGGCTTCGGATTCGGAAAACGTCTGCAACAGCACCTCTTGCAGCTTTTTCATCTGCGCAACATTCAGGTACTCTGCCATCTCGTTGATGATCTTCACGATTTTGTCTTCCATATTGGCGCACTCCTTTTCTGGTGTACCAACATCCTGCTCCGGCAAAGTGCCTGTTGTTGCTTATTATCAGCCAAAATACTGTTGCATCAGGCTGTCAAAGAGTAATTGTGTCTGGTCAAGGGCTTTCTGCACTTCAACTTTTGATTTGTCTACCTCGGCTACAAAGGCGGCAAACTGGTTTTGGAGGGAAAGAGGAACATCATATATTTTCATTTTCATCAAGCCTGAAATGGTCAGTGCAGAATAAGCAGTTCCAGAGGACATTTGTTTTTTGTATTCGGCAATCAGGCTTTCAAGCAGGGTTTTCATGTAAGTAGAATTGAATCTATCAGAGCTATCTACTCGAATAAGATTTCCGTCCTTAAAATAAAAATCGTTTTTTTCGTCTACAATCCAAATGACACCGATCGTTCCAACGGCAGAAATCAACAAGTCCCCTTTTTGAGGCACGCCATACTGTTCCTTGATTTCTAAAAAACGTTTTTCTGTAATATAGAGCTCTGTCGAAATCGGATTGCCTTTTGATAGCTCTACAATTTCTTTTGTTCTATAAAAGGGAATTCCTTCAGAAACATATTCCTTTTCAAAGATTCTTTTACTCGAACCAATTCCAGTTAGACTTCCCAATTCTATTACATCCCACCTTTTAGTGTTCGAAATCGGGTCGCCAAACATCTCGACAAATCGAGCTTTGATAAGTTCATCCAGCTTGGTAAGCTGCGCTTGACGGCTATCCAAAGCATTTTTTGCATGGTGAATCGTTGTCAATGCCAACTTTTGCTGCTCGATATCAGGAAGTGGGACGTCTAACTCCAACAGTGTCGGGGTTGGCAAACTTCTTCTGCGCGCAGTTGAACCACGCAATTTTGCCTTATAATAGTTAATCGCACGATTGCAGCGTAACGCATATTCCAAAAATTCAGGGATGATTTTTGTCTGGTCAACATCCCAGATGCCATAGGCAGGGCTTACAATTCCGACATCTGTGATCCGCTGCGTTGCAAGAACACCCTCGTCAATCGGAAAGCCGATAACAAGCTGATTGCGATGCACAACTTTATAAGTGGATTTATCCTGCGATGCAACTGATTTCTTGAACTTGTCACTCTGGAAAACCAAGCCATTGTGCATGGTCATCGAAAGCACTGGATAATCGTCATTTCCGCACTTTTGGAGCTTAGCAGGCTTTATCAAAGTGCCGAGTTTCACCATTTTTACTGTGGTCATCGTTTCCTCACCAAATTAGAATTGTTTCATTTCAAAAGTTCTTCCAAAGCGTCCATCTCTGCATCGATCTTCTTTTGCAAATCACGCAGCTGTGCCATAATTTCCTGTGTGGAAGGATACTCCACCGGCACATACTCGGTCTTTTTATACTTGTTGATGGACAAATCATAGTCGTTGCCCGCAATCTCGTCTTTCGATACAAAGAAGCTCTGTTCGGTGCGCTCACGGGTGGCTTCAGCCTCCCGGTTGTGGAACCGGGCGATAATATCGGGGATGTCGTTTTCCGTGGTTGGGCTGCGCTTATCGTCCAGCGAGAAGCCGTCAGCCTTCATATCGTAGAACCAGACATTATCCGTGCCACCGTGGCCGGTCTTGGTGAAAATCAGGATGGCGGTGGAAACGCCTGCATAGGGCTTGAACACGCCGGAGGGCATGGAGATGACAGCCTCCAGACGGTTGTTCTCGATGATTTCCTTGCGAATCGCCTTGTGTGCGGTGGAGGAGCCGAACAAAACGCCGTCCGGGACGATGCAGGCACAGCGTCCGCCGACCTTCAGCATCCGCAGGAACAGGGCGAGGAACAGCAGCTCGGTCTTTTTGGTTTTGCAGAGCTTGAGCAGGTCGGTGGAAACAATGTCGTAGTCCAGACTGCCCTTGAATGGGGGATTTGCCAGAATCAGGCTGTATTTGTCCTTGTCGGGGTTCTGGTCGCTCAGGCTGTCGCGGTACTCGATGAACGGGTTATCCACGCCGTGGGTCATCATGTTCATAGCACCGATGCGCAGCATGGTGCGGTCCATATCGAAGCCGTGGAACATGTGGTTCATGTAGTGGTCTTTGTTTTTGCGGTCAAAAAACACTTCCTGCTTGCGGTTTTCGCGCAGATATTCGCCAGCGGCTACAAGGAAGCCCGCCGTGCCGCAAGCCGGGTCGCAAATCACATCATCAGCGCGGGGCTGCATCAGGTCAACCATCATGCGGATGATGTGGCGTGGGGTGCGGAACTGACCGTTGACACCCGCCGTTGCCAGCTTGGAAAGCAGGTATTCGTAGATATCGCCGCGAATGTCAGTGTTGGAAAGCTGCGCCGCCTGCTCGTACATTCCGTCCATGGCAGTCACGATTTTATCCAGCATCAGCGGCGTGGGCACTTTGAAAATGGCATCACCCATGTACTTGGCGTAGGCACTGTCTTTGTCGCCGTGCAGATTCTTGATGAAGGGGAACACCATCTCCTGCATGGTGAAGTACATTTTGCCTGCCGGGAAATCGTGGAAAACGCTCCATTTGAGCTGTGTACCGTCCACAGTGCGCTCCCCGACCTGTACCTCGCCCGCAAAGATGCTCTTGTAGGGCAGACCCAGCATAGCGGCTTCTTTGGCGTGGGTGTTGTCGCTTTCATCGAGGTCGTGAATGAACATCAGATAGGTCATCTGCTCGATCACATCCAAGGGATTCGTCAGGCCGCCCGTCCAGAAAATCTCCCACAGGCTGTCAATTTTGCTTTTCAGTTCTCCGGTTACCATGTATGTTCCTCCTGCGTGTCGAGAAAATAAGCCCGACAAACAATAATTTGTTATACTGTTATTATACCGTTTCTTCGGGATCGGTTCAATCTGCAAAAGGGGGAAGCTCGGAGTTTTCTACATTGCACACATTATGCGCCCATCAAGGTGGAAAACATGATCCTTGGCGGCGGCAGGACAAAAATCATTCTGGTTATCGACTGTCTGGGAACATGGTGCGTTGGCATTCCCTTGTGTCTGCTGGCTGCCTATGGGCTGCGGTGGGGCATCGTGAGCGTATATGCCCTGCTCAACGCAGAAGAAGCGTTCCGGCTGGTCTTGTCCCTTGTGATGTTCCGCAGACGCAGCTGGATGGTCAGCCTGTCTGAGAAACAAAGCGTACCCTGAAGAGCGCAAAATGCCCGCTCACCGTGGAGATTTGGACACGGTGGGCGGGCGTTTTATGTTTATTTTCCGAGTACAACGGAGAGCCTGATCTCCTTTTCCGTCTCGCTCAGGTCAAGAGCGCCGCCATCGGCGACGGTCACGTGCAGCTCATAGAGCGTACCGGCGGTAAGTTCCGTTACAGCCTTGCCGTCCTCGTCTGTGATCGACCACAGTGCAGGATCGACCTTTGCCAGCTTGCCGTCCACGCCATAGGCGTAGAGGGTCAGACCGGAGGTGCTGCCGGACAGGTTATTCATGCGGAAAGCTACCGTGGTGTTGGGATGTACGTTGCGGACGGTCACAGTGTTGCGCCAGCTTGCAACGGTGCCTTCGCCGCCGTCCTGCGCAAACTGTTCCTGCGAGAGGACATTTCTTGCTGCCTGATCAAGATCGACCTTGCGGTAGGGCATTTCGGGCAGATAAACGAAACGGTCCTGCAAACGAAGCAGTTCCAGATAGCCTGTCGGGCAGTAGAGCGCATTGCCGCTGTTGCCGGCATACATTCCAATGGCCATGTTGTTATAGCCGTACTTGTTGGAAACATTCATCGTGAAAACAGTCTCGCCAGTTTCAAAGTCCAGAATGATGTACTGCCACATCCCGGTCGTCACATCCTGCACATAGCCGTAGATATAGCCCGTTGCGGTGGAGAGTTTCAGGATGGAGGTGTCGCTCAGGTCGTTCCGGCACCAGACGCTCTTCATCTCGTAGCCGTTTGCGGTCTTTACGGTGTCCACGCGCTCGATGCCGGGGGCGATCATGATGTTGCCCTTCATGAGCCAGTTCTGGTCGTAAATATTGGCGTAGCTCTGGATGGAGGAGTCGTTGTTGGGATCAGCCAGACCTGCATTGCCCGCACCGAACCAGTTGCAGACGATGGTGCTGACGGTGCCCTCGCCGTCGTCATAGACGATGGCAGAGTTCTCAACGGCTACCTGATAGCCCTCGGGCAGGTCATCCAGCACCGGGGCGCTTGCCACGACCTCGCCGGTCTTCATATCGAGCGCAAGAAGGTTTACGATATCCTGATTGTCGGTGAACAGCACAAGGTTCGGTGTCAGTGTGGGAGAGCAGCCGCCGCCCCATGCAAGACCGCCGCCGGTGGTCTTATCGCCTTCGCCGCTCACCTTTGCACCCGCGCTCTCATAGGGCGTGCACCACACAACGTCTACGCCTTCTTCTGCACGCAGAAGATAGCAGTTCTGGTTGGTGAGGATCACCGCACCGTCCTTGGAGGCGGCGATGCCGTTCTCGGCACCCTCGCCGGGGGTCAGCTCGTAGACAAAGACAGCCTTTGAAAGGTCAGTCTGCTCGCCGTTCAGGATCGCATCAATGGCAGAACGGGCAATATAGCCGATGACGCCCTGCTGCTGGCGCTGCGGATAAATGCGGAAGCCGCCCGTTGCAAACCAGAGGTTTCCATCGTAGTCAAAAACCACGGACAGAAGATTCTGGGTCAGCTCCTTGCCAAGTGCAGCCTCGGCGGCAGCCTTGATATCAATGTCCAGCACCTTCTCAAATTCGGGCAGCACGTTGCCGCTTTCGTCTGTTGCGCGGAGCATCAGCACATGATTGTTGCTCGTGGGGCAGACGATGCGGTTGGACGCGTCCATGAAGGTATAGGAGCTCTGGATAACGTAACCGCCGCCGTCATGCTTCTTTGGCGAGAAATAGCCGAGCGTTTTTGTTTCTTCGGCGTTCAGGTCGCGGATGGCGATGCCGCCCAGCAGCGGCACAACGGCATGGCCGTAGCTGTCAAAATAGATAGCGGGAGAAGCATTTGCATTCGTTGTCTCATAGGAAACGTTGATCTCGGGATAGATCGCAAGCGGCAGGATCTCATCCGTTGAATCTGTGTTGTAGCCGTCGTGATGAATGTTTGCATCGCTCTTGGCCATGTAGGGGTTTTCCTCCACCTGCTTGGGGTTCAAGGCCTTCACAGGCAGTGCCGCAGAGGTCGTCTCCGCAGCAGAGGGCTGCACCACGGCGGACGGTGCAGAGGGCTGAGAAGCGGCGACACTGTCTGCGGGCGTCTGCGTACCGCCGCAGGCGGCCATGGAAAGGCACAATGCTGCGGTCAGCGACAAGCTCAACGCAGAGTGGATGATCTTTCTCTTTTTCATAAGTCGTTCTCCTTGTTGTGTTCGTTGCGGTCAGGTCGGCGCTGCTCTGCCGGTTTTTTTTTGATCCAGCCAGATGCAAAAACCCTGCCGCAAAGCGGCTTCGGTCACTGGCTCCAGCAGAAAGTAGTCTGCACGCAGCCGGAAGGCATGGAGCGAAAAATTCAGATCGCTGCACCAGATAATGCGTGTTTGGGGACAAAGCGCGCGCAGATGCTCTACTGCATTCAATCCATCCACTCCCGGCAGGGCGATCACGGCATTTGTCAGCGGCTCGCAGCGCGCGGCTTCAAAAAAGCTTTCCTGATCGTGGTAACAGTCCATTTGGGGAAATAAACAATGCTCGGCGCAGAACTGCAAGATCTGCTCTGCCCAAAAAGCTTCCTGCGCCCTGCTGTTTGTCAGCACGGCGATTCGATACACAGCGACCCTCCTTCCTTCTGCCGTTGTTGAGGTTCTCTGTCTCTAGTATACGGGCGGATACGGCTGTTTCAAGCTGTTTGGCACGAAAGCCCGGTTTCCGGCACGAAATCCCGGTTTCTGTTGCGACAGAACCGGGCAACTGTGCTATAATCAGGATGAAAGAGTTTATAAAGGAGGTTGGAAGCTATAACAATAGCTTCTTGGTACAGCATGAGATTTGCGATCGTCGATGACCTTGGTACGGAGCGCACGCTGCTGAAGGAGCGCTTGGCACGGCAGCTGCGCCAGCGCGGTACAGAAGCAGAGCTTTTAGAATTTGACAGCGGAGAAGCTTTTCTGGCGGCAGAAGAAGCGCAGCGCTTTACCGCCGCATTTTTGGATATTTATATGGATGGTTTAAGCGGCATGGACGCGGCAAAGGAACTTCGGAAAACAGACGCAGACTGTCTTCTGGTTTTTACCACCACCTCGACAGACCATGCACTCGAGGGGTTTCAGGTACGGGCATTTCATTATTTGGTCAAGCCCTTTTCAGAGGCCGAGTTGTCCGGTCTGTTGGATGAAATGCTCGCAAAACTCCCCCGCCCGGAGCCGGTTTTGACGGTGAAGGTGGATGGCAGTGACATCCATTTGCGCTATCGTGATATCATATCCGCCGAGCATTTCGCCCACATCATCAATATCCGCACCACTGCCGGCAAAACGCTTGCCATGCGCCAGAGTTTCAAGGCGTTCACAGAGCCGCTCAAAAAGGACCCGCGCTTTTTTGTTTGTGGCCGCGGTACGATCATCAATATGGAGAATGCTGCCGATTTTCAGGATGCCGCCTTTTGTATGATGGACGGCAGCCGCATCTATGTCAGTCAGGAGCTTTTGAAAGCCGCCCGACAGGCGTTTATGGAATTTCTGCTGCAAAGGGGGCGTGTGGGTTGAAGGATGTTCTGCGCCCGATCCTGGAGCTTACCGTTGTGTTTCCCGGCCTGCTGCTCGCGTATTTTCCGGTGCGCTCCTATCTGAAGCAGTCTTCCGCAAAGCTTGCGGTATGGGAGGTGCCGCTGCTGTTCGGGCTTTGCCTTGGCGGCGGGCTGTTTTGCTATCATTTCGGTCTCTCGACCGCGTTCCCCTTGCTGCTCATAACGATTGTGACAATTTTCTTGTATCTCAAAACGCTGCGGCTCTCTCTCTGGAAATCCGGGACCATCGCGCTGGCGGTCTGCGCGGTATTTGCGTGCCTGAATAGCTTGTCCCGCGCCGTTGGTACGGCGATCACGATCCGGCTGCAGCTGCCGCCGGACAAGCCGTGGTTCTGTTTTAGCGCCTGCATTTTTTATAACGTGATCTGCTGGCTGACCGCTGCTGCAGCCTATTATCCTTCTACCCACTCAGTGCGCGCAATGGTGGAGGATGACAATTTTGCGCAGACGTGGTATGTGTTCTGGGTGCTTCCGATGGTGTTCATCCTGCTAAACCTTTTTATGGTCCCGCGCTACCAGATAACACTTCAGACAGGCCGGGTCTTGCAGGTCTACATCGTTATGAGCATCGCGCTTTTGTTTTTGATGTTCATGTTCAATGCAATCTTTCTGCTGATGGCAAACAGCCTTAACCGGAATGCAAGGTTGCAGCAGGAAAATCAGTTTCTTTCCATGCAGCAGCAGCGCTATGAAAGCCTGAAAGCCGCCATTGAAGAAGCCCGGCAGGCGCGGCACGATATGCGCCACCAGCTGAATCAGATCTCCGCACTGGCCGAGGCAGGAGATCTGGATAACCTGAAGGCTTACCTTGCAAAAACGGTCTCCCGGATCCCGGATCTGGATATGAATTTCTGCGAAAACCGTGCAGCGGACAGTGTTGTCGGCTATTATTGTGCCCTTGCAAAGCGTGAGGGTGTTCCCTTTTGTGCCAAACTCGACTTACCACAGGTGCTTCCTGTGGACGAGATCGATCTGTGTCTGGTGCTGTCTAATCTTCTGGAAAACGCATTCGAAGCCAGCCTGCGCACCGCACCCGCCCGGCGCAAGATCGCGATCACCGCGTATGTCCATGCCGAGCGGCTTCTTTTGGTCGAAGTGGAAAACGCATTTGACGGTGAAGTCAACGAAAAAAGCGGGCTCTTCCGCTCGTCCAAGCGAAAGGAAAACGGGATCGGCATCCAGTCTGTCCAGCATATTGCAGAAAAGACCGGCGGTGCAAGCACATTTACCCATCAGAATGGCGTTTTCTCTGCCAAGGTCATGCTTTGTGGAGAAAAGCAGCCGCCAGAGACCGCAGACAGCACCACGGAGTTGTACGGAAAGTGTGGAAAGTAATGCGGAAAGTGCGGAAACTTGCCATATAAAAAAGCAGAAACTTCTTTCCCCAAATGGCAACCTCTATGCTAAAAGAGTCAACTTCATCTCAAAAAATGGCAACCTCCATGCTAAAAGTGGCAAGTGACATATACAAAATGCCATTATACAGAAATGCCCACTCCCCTGAGAACTCCTCAGAAGAGTGGGCATTCTTCTTTCCGTGTATCAAATTTACCTTTGTGGTCACTCAAATCGCCACCAAGTCATGGATCAAAATCATCATTTTTCATTTGTCTCAGAGTAAGTGCACGGTTTCTGCACTGTTTTTGCACGGTTTCAAGGGATGCAATGGGCACTCTGACTTGCAAAATACGGCAAAGGGTGCAGAAATTACCCGGCAGAAAATCACGATGCTTTGCGCAAAAATAACGTAAACTCGAAACTTCTAAAATCAGAGTGTTCTGCCCGGTGGGCTCTTTTAATCAGAGGGCCAGGGATTCGAGTTCCCTCGAGCGCACCAAAAGGACGATAAATCGTTGAACTAAACGGTTTATCGTCCTTTTGGTTTTATATTGGCTTTTTGTCTTGTACCTATGATTTTTTCAAAAATTTTAGAGGTCAAAGGTACAAAAATGAAGAAGATTCAGAAGAATGCAGTCCGGTTTGATAATCTAAAGCAAGATTTTTTGGACGACAAGAAGTATTCTGGCACGGCAGAAGCCACGTTGAACGGCTATCGGTATGATATTATACGGTTCTTGAAGTTCCTTTCAGATGAGCAGTCAGCCGTGAATCGATGCAAGTAGATAGAACAATTGATCGATTTGTGCTATACTTATCAATAAGAAATGGATTATCTTGCAGAGGTGCGTATCTGGATCAGGAAAAAGACTACTTATCTGGTTCGACAAAAGCAACCTATCAGAACAAAGCGTATCTGAGCAAAAACGATCCCAATTTACATAACACACCAAAAGATGCAATCGTTTTTGACGCAGCGGTCAATGCGGTGGTGGCCCCCTGTTTTGCCCGCGGAAAATACCGGCAGATTTTGAATGAAGCAAAGTATTATCAGGCAATTGAAAGCATCTACGATGACTTTACTGCGACAGTAGAACGCTCTGCGGCGCAGGATACAGTTTATGTTCAACAGATAAAACACCAGGATACTATTATGCTTTTCGTACTTCAGCTGGGATCTTGTTCTGGCTCAGATATCCCACAGGGAGGGCGCAGAGGTGGAAACTGCGGCGGCACCTGCGCGCATGGCGGCCATGACGTCGGCTTTGTCCCGCAGCAGGCCGCCTGCAATGACAGGCACCTGTGTGCGGGCGCTGATCTC
>ERZ860148.1118-NODE-1118-length-17229-cov-2.238733_pt1 | contig 17229 bp, 16 predicted proteins | sample MGYA00509981_ERZ860148 | MGnify/ENA primary metagenome ERZ860148 (study PRJEB30046, sample SAMN00715199) | human gut metagenome | study: EMG produced TPA metagenomics assembly of the A metagenome-wide association study of gut microbiota in type 2...
CTCATTCGGCGGAAGCATAACCTCCGGATGGTAGGCATAGCCCTTCACATCTCCTTTGGAATCTGCCGTCACAGTCAGACCGCCGATCGGACCGTCCCCCTCAATTTTAATGGTGAGAAGATCGTTGGCGCCCTTCATCATAACGCCCATCATTGCTCCACCTGTAAGCAAACGACCTAAAGCTGCTGTTGCTACAGGACTTGTATTATGATGCTGTCTTGCTGTTTCAACCATCTCTCTTGATGTAATTGCAAATGCTCTAATCTGACTATTTGCTGCTGTTGCTCTTACTATATAGTCCACTTATTTTTTCCTCCTGATTTTTAATCTATATCTTTTTCAGTTTTTATTTCGAAACTTGATTTTTCTGACATTCTCTTGCCACAACATATATTCTTTCGCTTTCGCTATTAGGTTCATTTCTTGTAAATGCATCATAAACAGTTACGAACTCAAGTCCTGCAAGATTCAAAGCTTCTTTGATTTCTTCAACTGTATAAGCTCTCTGATAATGCTCCTCACTAAATTTATCATATCTATTGTCATCACCTTTAACAAAAATAGAAAGCATATATTCATTTATACAATCTTCCTCATCAAAATAATTGTCCCAAATAAAACTGCAGTCTTCTCTGTCCTCGGCAATTACTGATTCGCCAATACTTCTGTATAACTCTATTGTTTTTAAATCAAAAACAAAAATTCCACCTGGATCAAGATAATTGTTAACCAACTTAAAAGTTGTAACTAAATCTTCGAATTCCGTAATATAATTAATGGAATCACAAAGGCTTACCACTGCCGCTACCGTTCCATACAAATCTAGTTCACGCATATCCTGGCACAAATACAATATACCGTTGTTTTTTCTTTTTTCAATTGCCATATTAAGCATTTCCTGGGAGTAATCCACGCCAATCATATCGTAGCCCTTGTCTGCCAACAGTTCCGTAATATTGCCCGTTCCACAGCCCAAATCTAACACAATACCATAATTGACACCATATTCTTTTAAAATGCTAACCAAATATTCGCACCATTTATCATATTCAATATTGTCCATAAACTTATCATAAACCTGTGCAAAACCCGTATATGCTTCCATAGTATTCCTCCATAATCCTTACCATTCTATCAGCAAAACTTTATAAACGCAACCATTAGACTTGCCAAAAATCTCACACTACATTATACTGACTATGACAATTTTAAATATGTTAAAATTATAAAATAAAAAACAGGTATGAAAGGTAAATATAACAGGTAACTTTTTATGATAAATATTACTGGTGAAATCCGTAATTTATCCGCCAAAAGGCTAATCATTCCAACGATAACTTTTATTCTTATGATTTTATCGTTAATGATTTTTCCTTTTTTTAAAGTGTTTAATCCCGAACCCATATCAAATATATATAATGTAAGACTTTCTGACAAATACGTAAAAGTAACTGCCAAAACCCTACATTACTCAGGTTACAATCTTATAAAATTTGGCAATAAGAAATACGGATATTATTATGCACTAAATGACAATCAATGTGTTTTTGTGATTCTTCCTGTAGGTAGCACACCTAAAAAAACATTAACAAATTACAGTTTTAAGGGAAAAGTTATAAAGCCCAACAGTTCTTACAGGGAGATGCTTGATGCATTCTCAAAAGACTTAAACTGGGATTCTCAATCCCTTTCAAAAATCACAGGTGAGTGTTTAATTAGCAATGCTAATTACCACCCTATTAAATATATGATTTTTATGTGGTTTGTTATAGTTATTATGCTGATTTCATTAAAGAATATAGTCGAAGCAATTATGGGAATAGTTAATCCATATCTTTACCCTGTTTGCACTTTTTTAAACAAACAGCTTGGAAAAGAATATATTGACGATGCCGAGTCAGAACTTAGTTTTGGTAATTACATACAGATTAACTCGATTTATATAACTGAAAACTATTGCATAGACCTTGGAAAAAACAAGATTTCCATACTTCCACTTAATGATATTGTGTGGTGCTACCGACTTGGAAATATTTCGCTTAATCCTAAAAGCGAAGAACCAACTTTTTCACTTCACTTTACATTAATAGATGGCTCCACAATTCTTTTTAAGAAAAAAACAAGCGACGAGGCTTTGGAGGCAATTAATGCCATCCGTGCAACAGAATACAATATTATAATCGGCCATTCGGAATCAAAGAAAAAAGCTGCAAAGGCAGTTATAAATAGTTATAAACAGAAATAAATAACAGCACCTTAGTGACATTTTGCCATTAAGATGCTGTTGTTTTTAATTTTCTTTATAAAATATCAATTAATAATTTCAAAAAAATAGGCTGATGCAACAGCCTATTTTTTTGTGAAAACTATCTTCCACAGCAATATTTATATTTCTTTCCTGAACCACATGGGCAAGGATCGTTTCTTCCAACTTTCTTTTCCTTTATAACGGTTCCTGAAAGTTTCTGTTCTTTGTAAAGTTCCTTTCTTCTTTCAGGTGTTAAAAGGTTGTCCCATTCTTCTAAGTTATAAAGCCAGTCTGCCTTAGCATCAACCATGTTCTTGTATAACTTTTCAGGATCATATTCTAAGCTAACTTCTGTTGTATCTTCTAATTCTTCAATTGGATTCTCAACCTTTAAGCTTTCGTTGATTCCATCAAGGAAACCTACCATTGTAAGAACTTCCATATTGTATTTCTTTGCAAGTTCTTCAACTGTTCCCTTTACTACTACGTCAGGATGTCCAAGAATATCTTTGTATACTTCCTTCTCCTGTACGAAATAAGCACCCCAGAACTGATTATACTGTTCCTGTGTCTGTTCCTGATTATAAGCGATTTCACGCCATGTCTTTAATAAATAATCGTTTGCCATTTTTTCCTCCAAATGTATTAATATGCTAAGCACCTGTTCTTACCTAACATTATATTTTTCTTCTCTCAGATATTATACAAATAGTAAACAATAATTGCAATAAAATATTATTTCTACTATACTAAAAAGAGTTCAGAAAATAAGCTTTTTTAGCTTTATCGTTGCAGTTTTGTGACAGAATGGAGTTTTTATGGAAAAATTAAAACGTATCCTTGCCATATTGGCAATAATCTCACTTGTATTTTGTGCTTTGCTTACATTAGTTCTTGCACTTCTTACAAACTTTGGAGTTGGAGATTTTACTAATGCTTGGAGAGCAAGTGCATGGTCAATGATAATATTGCCGGTGCTTTTTTATGTAATGATATGGATTTGCAAGTTGTTGAAGAAACAATAGAAAAGACCTTAGCATTTAAACTAAAATTTTAAATGCTAAGGTTTTTTTATAATCCTGCAAATTTTTCTTTTTTTTCATAAACTGACCAACGGCATCAAGTCGTGTACTCATAGACCTGACGGTCTATGACCTCACTGGCTTTCGCCTTGTTTCCCTCTACTATACAGATAGGCATTGAGCCATCTGTACTCATAGACCTAACGGTCTATGACCTCACTGGCTTTCTCCTTGTGTGCTACTACTTATACAGATAGGCATTGAGCCTCTGTACTCATAGACCTTCGGTCTATTTCGTCAGTGGCTTTCGCCATATAAGAAAAGAGAGAGATGCACTCTTGTGAGTAAACTCACATCGTGCATCTCTCTTTTCTTCCACGGCTCAATGCCTATCTGTATATGATTTCATGTCTTCCTGGTCCGTTACTTACCATTGTTACTGGTACGCCAAGTTCTTTTTCGATGAATTCGATGTATTTACGACAGTTTTCTGGTAGTTTGTCGTATTCTTTGATTCCACGTATTTCTTCTTTCCATCCTGGAAGTACTTCGTATACTGGTTTTGCTTTTTTGAGTTTTGCTGTTACTGGGAAGTCTTTTACTACTTCGCCATCGATTTCGTATCCTACACATACTGGAATTTCATCTAAGTATCCAAGTACGTCTAATACTGTAAGTGCTACTTCTGTAGCTCCCTGCATTCTTACTCCGTAACGTGAAGCTACGCAATCGAACCATCCCATTCTACGAGGACGTCCTGTTGTTGCGCCAAATTCTCCGCCGTCACCGCCACGTCTTCTAAGTTCATCTGCTTCTTCTCCAAAGATTTCACTTACAAATTCTCCGGCACCTACTGCACTTGAGTAAGCTTTTACTACTGTAATAATATCCTTAATTTCATATGGTGGTATTCCTGCACCAATTGCACCGTATGCTGCTAGTGTTGATGAAGATGTTACCATTGGGTAAATACCAAAATCAGGATCTTTTAATGTTCCTAGCTGTCCTTCAAGAAGTACTGTCTTTCCTTCTTTAATTGCATTGTTTAAGTATAATGCTGTATCGCAAACGTAAGGTTTTACAATATCTCTGTATTCATGTAATGTTTCTAATAATTCATCAGCATTGATAAGTGGCTTATGATACATATGCTCTAACATAATGTTCTTCTGTTCTACTACTCTTGCCACTTTTTCCTTTAATGTATCTTCATCAAATAATTCTGATACCTGGAATCCAATCTTTGCATATTTATCTGAATAGAAAGGAGCAATACCTGACTTTGTTGAGCCAAATGCCTTTCCGCCAAGTCTTTCTTCTTCATATGCATCAAAATCAATGTGATATGGCATAAGAATCTGTGCTCTATCTGATACTAAAATATTTGGCTTTGGCACTCCCTGTGATACAATACTATCAATCTCCTTCTGAAGATATGGAATGTTCAGTGCCACACCATTTCCTATAATACATGTAGTATGCTGATAGAATACTCCTGATGGAAGTAAATGAAGTGCAAACTTACCATATTCATTAATAATAGTATGTCCGGCATTACTTCCTCCCTGGAATCTTACGATAATGTCTGACTTTTCGCCAAGCATATCTGTAATCTTACCTTTTCCTTCGTCGCCCCAGTTAGCACCAACAATCGCTCTAACCATTTGGTTTCCTCCTATTTAACTTGAATTGTTCTTTATTATTTGTTTTATCTGCTATGCTTTGTTCCTAGCAAACCACTAGATATTATACTATCTAATTGAGAAAAATGCTAGTGGTTTAAAAGTTTTCTTTCATATATTACTAAATGTTTTTTAATTATATTCAATTTCATCTACGCTCTCATTGTTATCATAGTAAAACTTAGCCACATTAAGGTCTTTTTCACTGGAAAAAATATCCACATATTTTCCTTTAGAAAAATCATCTTCATTATCGATTTTAGAAAACTTCTTTCTAACGTCATTCTTTTTTGAATTGTTGTCTATTCCTTCATATCTTATTGAATAATTACCTTTAAAATAATCATAAAAAATCTGGATTCCAACAACATTGTACGTCTGCGCAACACCATCATATACTACTCGAAGATTTACTCCTCCCTCATATTCATACTCCAGATAATCCCCTGTGTTATTAACATTCGTTCTGTTGCCCAACCTTCCCTTCACATCTTCATAATATTGTCCAAGCAAATCTTTAACATCTATCTGTTGATTTTTTGAAAGCTTTTGAACCTGTCTAAAATTTGTATCCATGGCAATATCCCAGTCAGTAGTCTGACTTTCATTGTTCAGGTTGATTCTGACATATATTTTGTTATTGTTTAATCTTATAATTCCGTTTCCTGCATTTCCCTTTCCGTCGTCAGTGAAACTAAAATTACTTTCTCCATTAACAAGATTTACCTTCATATACTCAATGGTTGCTACCTTATTAAATCCCTTTGAAATATGCTCCACACAAAATATTACTGTATCTCCTTCAACTTTACATATTTCAACTTTTTCACCGCCATCTTTATGTATGTCTTTCACGTTCTCGCCATACCATACACCCAAATAATTGTCATAGCCCTGCTGTTTCGTGCTTGAAATATTCTTTGTCACCTGCTTACTTTCTGGTCTTTTTAAATAAAACATCACTCCAACTTCACCGGCAACTACAACTACAAGTATAATTGCAATTATTATAAAAATATTTCTTTTTCTATTTACAGATGTTTTCTTTATAATCGTTCCATCTTCGTCAATTAATTTTGTCATACAATATGGACAAAATCTTGCTTCTATTGGAAGGTCTCTACCACAATTTTGGCACTTTTTGATCCTCTCTATATTCATATTCTACTGTTCCTTCTCCAATGTTCCACATAGAATCCTGAGACATTCTTGTTATTTTTATATTTATTTTCACTTTGTCATTGCCTTTAAAAGCAATTGTTCCGGTTCCTCTATTTCCCCAGCCGTCATCATCAAATTTAAATTTAGCAACACCATTCTCGTCAAGCTTTAGGTCATCTATTACTACTCTTGCAATTCTTGATGATGGAGCTGCCTGAATAGTTACCACTTCAAAGGAAACATTATTTTTTCCTATCTTTTTTATATTTAAATAGTTCCCACCGGTATCCTTAACTATATCGTCCACTGACGTATCATCACACAAATATATACCTTCTGCATATTTATTTACATCCACTGTTTTTTTAGTGCTCGCTATAATCTGCTCTGTAGTAGTTTCCTGCTGACTTGTAGTTTCAATGTTTGTTTCCTTAACGGTTGTGACAGCATCTTGTTTTTTGATATCATTCTTTGCCTGCCTGTTTCCTGCCATATAACCAACAATTACTGCTGCCATTGCAATAACTATAATTGCAAGAACAATGATTACTGCAATTAATATCTTGTTTGTATTTTTCTTTTCCATAATTTTCTCTCCTTCATTTAACATCTATTATATCATTTAATACAAAACAACGCACATTTTGTTTAATTAAAATGTACGTTGTTAAATATTACTATTTAAAAATACAAAGCTTAAATTCTATTGATTTTGACACATAATTATAAACTTTACATATGTATCTGAATCAGTTACGTATCTACATGTACCAGAATCAATATCGACCTCTATTCGCATAACCATTGTCTTATTATAATCTGTATACGGATTATCTCTACCTGTTCCTGTTAGTGTAACTACGTACTTTCCATCATCACCATTTCCTATTTTCACTGAACAATTTCCTATTCCACCATATACTCCACTAATTACCTCTAAATAACTCCAATCACTATATGCATTAGCCATACTTGGATTTTCATTTTCAAAAACTCCATTTGAGCCAAAAATCCCAGTAAGAGCTTCTTCTACATTTTCATCTGCTACACCTTGTTCCTGATTGGTATCAGTTAAATTGGCAAATATTATAATAGCTAACAATATTAAAATAACACTGACCCAAATTTTTTGTTCCTTCGTAGGCTTTTTTCCTTCTTTCTTTTCACCTTTACTCATTGTCTTACTCCTTGCTTTTTTTGTACTATTTTTGTTGTTCAGCATACTCCTTAGACGCCGCTGATATACTTAATTGTTCCCAATTACCATCATCAAATGGTCCTGCATAAAAAATCACACCATTTGCTTCATCTTTTGTAGCGCCATCTTCATTTTCTATATTTGTAAATATTTCTGCCAAAGTATCTCTTGATGATTCTTGCATATTCAAACTTTCCTGAAAAACCTTACAAAATGAATCCAAACTTGAACTTACATCAAATTTTGTAAATAATGCCACCATTACAACATTATCTGTTTTTGGGTTCACTGCCAACTGTGCTCCCATCATACCTGTCGTTCCAACAATTCCATATGTTTCAACTCCAGTTGATTCTGCTTCCGAATCCTCTATTTTTTGCCAACCACCGTTAGAATTTAAATCACCGATTCCTAATTCTCTACCAATAATGGCTTTTGCTTCTTTAAATGATAAATCAAACTCCGCTCCTGTGAAGGAATCGTCTGTCAACTTAACTACATCTAAGTAATCTTCTTCATCTCCTGATGAAAATACAGCTATTGCAATCCCAATTATTACAATAGGTATTATAATTAAAAATTTTTTCTTCATAATGGTATTCTCCGAGCTTTGTTTTCTTTGTCCCTGTTCACTTCCTATATCATTACTAACTTGTTCTTCCTTTTTGTCACCTTCATCAACTTGGATTTGCTCATTAGCCTTTAAATTTTTGCTAACTTTCTTCGCTTCACTTTCAATGTTTTTAATTTCATTCGCTCTTTCTAAAGATTCCCTTGCTCTTTTTGCTTTTTCACGTTCAAGTTCCACTTCGTTATTTCTTAAAATCATATCGTACTTTTTCAAATATGATTTTCTTACAAGGAAAGTGTGTACAATTGATACTATATACAAAATTGCCACTACATCTGATAATATTTCTCCAACTTTCCCTGACGCATCTCCTGCAATTATTATTCCGCCCCACAATACAACGAAATAAATAATTCCGGTTATTATCCACTTTTTTTCTTTGGTTTTTATACCAATGTTCAAAAAACTAATAGATGAAAAACCGAAAAAACTCCAAATAACCCATAGTGAGTTTTGCCTCTCCCATTTCTTTCCTCTTACTGTAATTTCTTTTCCCATACATTTCCTCCTTCTTGTTCATTACAATAATTTGTCCGTATTAAATTTTTTATCCATTCCCGTTCATTATTTGTTTTTTATTTTACTCTTTTAGCTACTATTTGTCAATTTCATTACTTATAGTCAATGTATATTTTTCCCCACTTATTGTATGATTATTTTAATTGTGGTTATTCTTTTAAAGTAGGTGTTTTATGAACGATATTAATTATTCTGAAATCGGAAATAAAATTAAACAAAAGCGCAGGGAACTTGGCTATTCTCAAGAAGAACTGGCTGAAATTTGTGGTATTTCGGCATCTTATATTGGTCACATTGAACGTGGTTCAAAAAAGATGTCTATTCCTATTGCCGTTTCTATCGCTCATGCACTTCAACTGAGCCTTGATTATCTTTTTCTTGATGCCTCTGATGAAGCAAATGATATACTTTTAAGTGTTCAGTCTCTACTTAAACAAGGCACTCCAAGTCAGGCTGACACATTGTTAAAAACAATCAAGATATTAAGTGAAAATATCAACAAACTATAATTTAATTAACACTCTTTAAATACAAAAAAGATGTTTCTGGATTTATCTTACCAAAAACATCTTTAAAAATTACTTGTCTGTCAGCTTAGTATTTTATATTTTTTATAATGCATTTTTTAATTCTTCACAGTTCTGATATCTGTCTAATGGATTTATACTCATTGCTTTTTTTACAATTTTCTTCATTTTCCCATTACACATTACTTTTGAAGGATGCTCTCCTGTCAACATTACATTAATAAGCACTCCAATGGCATAAATATCCGTTCTCTCATCAGACTGGCTTATTCCGTATTGTTCCGGTGCCGCAAAACCTGTTGTTCCAAGAACTTTTGTGTCCTTTTCTTCTTCCACCTTGTATTCTTTAGACGCATTAAAATCTATTATTTTCACATTTCCACTGTCCGTAATCATTACGTTGTCCGGCTTTATATCTCTGTGTATAATGTTGTGACTGTGAATAACGGTAAGTCCATCACAAATCCCCTTTATTATTTTTATTGTTCCTTCCTCTGTGTACAACCCACTCTTTAGCACTTCTCCCACGGATATTCCCGGAATATATTCTTCCAATACCAATGCTTCATGATCTCCCCTTGCCACTTCATATATTTGTGGCAGGTATTCAGATTTGATTGTTAAAAGTTTTTCATATATATCAATTCCGCTTGTTATATGTCTTACTATAATGTTAGTTTGTGTGCTTTTATTTCTATAAACCAAAACCTGGCTTTCCTCTGATTTCTTTAAACATTTAACAAAACTATATTCTTCTTTAAGTACATTACTTAGCCAATGGTACATTTTTTTCTCACCTGTTTGTTATATAATCTTTATAACACTTAGTCATTTTATATCTTAAATCGTTACATTATGATAAAATAATTATATTGTTTTTCATTGAAAGGAGCAACTATGAAATCAATTCCTACCAGCGAATTATTGAAACAGCTAAACAATGCTAATAACCTGGATGAATACTTCAAACAAAACCAGGAGTATTTTTTAGATAATACAATTTCCGAATATTTATATAATGTTTTTGCAGAGAAATGTCTTGTAAAATCAAGAGTGTTTAGAAAAGCTGAAATTGATGAAATTTATGGTTATCAGATTTTTAGTGGCAAAAAGAATCCTTCAAGAAATACTTTAATTGCCATTTGTATCGGTGCCCGTTTTACACTTAACGAAATTCAGAGTGCCTTAAAAATCGCAGGTTATGCCACTCTCTATTCTAAAAGCAAAAGAGATAGTATAATTATTTTTGGCATTAACAATTCTAAAGAAGTTTGCGAAATAAACGAATTGCTTTTTAACCAGAATGAAGATACTTTGAACTAAACACATGTATTTAATTAAGCATAAAAACTTCACCCCTTAAAAATAGAATTTTATATTTTTTATAAATTTTCCTACATTATTATAATTATAAGATTCTTTTTTTCAAACTTTTTTTGTTAATATTTTGCTTTATCGGATTAAATCGTTAGTTCGCTAAACTTTTTACACTTTCACATTGATAATATTTTATCAATATGCTATATTTAAGAGTAGCATTTATAAAGGAGATTAAGGAATGTACAAAATTTTACGAAGAAAACAACTTAACGACACTGTAGTGCGTTTAGATGTAGAGGCTCCATTTATTGCTAAGAAAGCAAAAGCAGGTCAGTTCATTATTTTAAGAATTGACGAGCGTGGTGAAAGAATGCCTCTTACAATAGCTGATACTAATGCAGAAGAAGGCTCTGTTTCTATTATCTTCCAGATAGTTGGACAGACAACTATGCTTCTTTCTCAGATGAATGAGGGAGATTGTTTATTAGACTTTGTTGGACCACTTGGTGCTGCAACTGAGTTTGGCCACATTAAGAAAGCCTGCGTTATCGGTGGTGGTGTAGGTAATGCCATAGCTTATCCATCTGCAAAAGCTTTATTTAATATGGGCGTTGATGTTGATGTTATCGCCGGTTTCAGAAGCAAGGATATTGTTATTCTTGAAGATGAATATAAAGAAGTTTGTAACAGACTTTTCATTACAACAGATGACGGAACTTACGGAGAGAAAGGTTTTGTAACTAACAAGCTTCAGGATTTAATCGATGCCGGTAACAACTATGATCTTGTTATCGCTATCGGACCTATCCCAATGATGAAATTTGTTTCTAAGGTTACTGAACCTTATAATATTAAGACTTTAGTTTCACTTAACCCTATTATGATTGATGGTACAGGTATGTGTGGCGGATGTCGTGTAACTGTTGGTGGTGAAATTAAGTTTGCTTGCGTTGACGGTCCTGACTTTGACGGTCATCAGGTAGATTACGACGAGCTTATGAAACGTAATTCTACATATAGAGAATTTGAAGCTCACGATAGAGAAAACTGCCGTATGTATAAAGCGGCTGATGAAATGGGAGGTGCCAAATAATGCCAAACATGTCTTTAACAAAGGTTCCAATGCCCGAGCAGGATCCTAACGTACGTAATAAGAATTTTGAAGAAGTTGCTTTGGGTTATACTAAAGAAATGGCTATGGAAGAAGCAACTCGTTGTATTAACTGTAAGAATAAACCTTGTATGAGTGGTTGTCCTGTATGTGTACGCATACCTGAATTTATTGCTAAGGTTGCGGCAGGAGAATTTGAAGAAGCATACAAGATTATCACAAGCACTAATGGTCTTCCTGCTGTTTGCGGACGTGTTTGTCCACAGGAAAATCAGTGTGAAGGAAAATGTGTCCGTGGTATCAAGGGCGAACCTGTTTCTATCGGTCGTCTTGAAAGATTCGTAGCTGACTACCATATGGCTCACAGCAATGATGATGCTGTTAAACCTGAATCTAATGGTATTAAGGTTGCAGTTGTTGGTGCAGGTCCTGCAGGACTTACATGTGCCGGTGACCTTGCAAAACTTGGTTACGAAGTTACTATTTTTGAAGCTTTCCACAAAGCCGGTGGTGTTTTGGTTTACGGTATTCCTGAATTTAGACTTCCTAAGGCTATCGTTCAGAAGGAAGTTGAAAATCTTGAAGCTTTAGGTGTTAAGGTTGAAACTGACATGGTTATCGGTAGAGTTCTTTCTATTGATGAAATCATGGAAATGGGATTCAAGGCTGTATTCATTGGTTCAGGTGCAGGTCTTCCATCATTTATGGGTATTGAAGGCGAAGCTTTAGTTGGTGTTTATTCAGCTAATGAATATTTAACAAGAGCAAACCTTATGAAGGCTTATCTTGATGATTATGATACACCTATTATTAAGAGTAAAAATGTTGCCGTAGTCGGTGGTGGTAACGTAGCTATGGATGCTGCAAGAACTGCTTTAAGACTTGGTGCTGAAAATGTATATATTGTTTACCGTCGTGGTATGGAAGAACTTCCTGCCCGTGGTGAAGAAGTTCATCATGCAATTGAAGAGGGAATTATCTTTAAAACACTTAACAACCCTGTTAAGTTAATCGGCGATGAAGATGGTCGTGTTTGCAAGATGGAATGTGTTGAAATGGAACTTGGCGAACCTGATGCTTCAGGACGTCGTCGTCCAATAGTTATTGAAGGAAGTAACTTCCAGTTAGACGTTGATACAGTTATCATGTCACTTGGTACTTCACCTAACCCACTTATCAGAACTACAACAAAAGGACTTGAAGCTAACAAGTGGGGATGTCTTGTAGTTAATGAAGACACTCTTGAAACAACAAGAGATAATGTTTATGCTGGTGGTGATGCCGTAACAGGTGCCGCTACAGTTATTCTTGCTATGGGTGCCGGAAAACAGGCTGCTGCAAGCATTCATGAAAGATTATCAAAATAATAATTGTAATATGAAAGTGTAAATTAAGTTGCAATACATATGATTAGTATTTAGACTTTTGACATTCAAATCATAATATATAACAAAACAGGAGCGTGTCGTTATGTGGCATGCTCCTGTTTTTGTTATGTTCAGTAATAGAATCCTTGCAATAAGCAGAGTAAATTGGCGTATGTACCTCAAAAAATAGGCTTTTTTAAATGTAGGGGTACATTTATAAAATTGAAATAAAAAAGAATGATTTAATAAGAAACTCCACCTACACACATATTCATAATCCTTGTAAATACTTTGATTAGTATGATTTTCGCATTAAACCCAAAAGAAACTCCAACGATAATCGTAGTGCATAGCAACTGGTTCTTTGCAACAAACTAATTAACGTTGGAGTCTTGTTTTTCCATTAACGTAATGTTATTTCTTAATCTTTACCTTCTTTATTTTTGACCAAGGTCCTTCCATGCTACCATCGCCTAATGTTACATAAGGTCTACGTGTAGGTGTTTCAACCTGTGTTGGTTCATAACCTTCCGGATTTCCGTTGCTTCTATACATTTCTCCGGCTAAAGTCAATTTGCCTGTGTTGTAAAGCCAAAGTCCTGTATTTGCATTATTAAATTAAACCCGTTCAACTCTCTATTTAAAGTTATAAGTAAAAAACTTTTTTAAGCCAATGCTAATATTTAATAAAAATTTTTACTTATTTTTGTATATATTTTTTACTGTTAAGATAATGTAATTTGCAATTCTAATCTCATATTTTATCCTGGATATTTTTTTATAAAAATTAGAGTATCAAACTACTAAAAGATTGATTATATGAATTCTATAAATTTATTTAAGATTTTTTTCAAAAAAAAGTTGACAAACTTTAAAAAAATGATATATTAGTAATAGTTACTATTATTGTTATTAAGAAATGAGGTAAGCATGATTAAACGGAGCATTCAAAGAGAACTAATCAGAGATAATCTGACACATCGTACAGATCATCCAACTGCCGATATGGTTTATCAGAGTATCCGCGAAGAACTTCCTAATATAAGTTTGGGAACAGTATATCGTAATCTTAGATTTCTTGTAGATCAGGGTGATGCCCTTTCACTGAAACTTGGTGATGGCAAGGAGCACTTTGATGGCAATGTTAATCCACACTTCCATTTCATATGCACACAGTGCGGATGTGTCGATGACATATTTATGCCGTCAATTGACGAAATTTGTACTATTGCTGCTCAGTACTATAGTGGTAACATCAAAGGACACAGTACTTATTTCTACGGTACTTGCCCTAAGTGCAAAACCAAACACTAAGTGTATTTTATAAAGGTTTTATATTAACAATATTATTTTTAAAATTTAGGAGGAAAAAAAGATGGCAAAATTTGTATGTTCAGTATGTGGTTATGTTCATGAAGGAGATTCAGCACCAGAAAAGTGCCCAGTTTGTGGTGTTCCAGCAGAAAAATTCACAAAGGTAGAAGAAGGCGAAAAGACATGGGCTGCAGAACATGTAGTTGGTGTAGCACAGGGTGCTAGCGAAGACATTATTGCAGACTTAAGAGCAAACTTTGAAGGAGAATGTTCAGAAGTAGGTATGTATCTTGCAATGGCAAGAGTTGCTCATAGAGAAGGATATCCTGAAATCGGATTATACTGGGAAAAAGCGGCTTACGAAGAAGCTGAACACGCTGCAAAATTTGCAGAATTACTTGGTGAAGTTGTAACAGACAGCACAAAGAAAAACTTAGAAATGAGAGTTGAAGCAGAAAACGGCGCTACAGCAGGAAAATTCGACCTTGCAAAGAGAGCAAAAGCTGCAAACCTTGATGCAATTCATGACACAGTACATGAAATGGCAAGAGACGAAGCAAGACACGGCAAAGCATTTGAAGGATTATTAAAGAGATACTTTGGTTAAGCTACAAGCCGAGTAAGTGTAAAATAAAAGTAGTTGAATGAGGATGTTTACATACTCAGGCAACTACTTTTTATTTTATGCTTATTGGGCGACAGCCCTCCATGAAATAGCCCGCAGGGCTATGAATGGCTCGGCTTATAAGTAATGTTGTGACAATCTCCAGCGAGAAGTAGCAAAGCGGATTCGAGCTGGAGGTTGCTCGTAATTATAGCCACAAATCAAGCAAATAAAAAATAAAAGTAGTCGTATGAGGATTGAGGACTTGTACTTTTTTCCTATTCAAATCTGCAAATTTTTCAGCATTTTATTAATTTCTACTCCACTTCCTCAAATTCATCTTTCATATCATTTTCAAAAAGTGCAACTATATTAGCTATTTTCGCATCAACAAATTCGTCATCAGGACTTGTACTTCTAGTCACTAACTTGTTATATAGGTATTCCAGACCTCCTCTTGCATAGTCATTAAACAATTTCATATCCTCTTGATATCTTAATTCTGTTTTAGGATTTTGGTCAAATGCTATTCTGACTTTCTCTTCCGGTGACATTCCTCTACTGTCATCTACTAATAAGATAACCTGCATAATAGTTTTAAATCTATCATACTCGTGAGCTATTTGAGCTAACTGAACTGTTCTCTTATCTGTTTTATCTATATCGTCTTCTCTTCTACGTTCTGTTCTTAGCCCTATAATTGCTGAAACTGCATATAAATCAACAAGTCTGTCGAATTTATCATCTTTATCAATAAAATTTTTTGTCCACATAGCATCTGCATATCTTGCATATTTGCCATTAAAAACAAAATCTTCACATTTAAAATAGTCATAAATTTTATTTTCGTTTTTTGCCATTATAATGCACCTCCATTATTTGCTATAGTTGAACTAATATCTGAATATTCTCTTTCTACTCTGTAGCAATATTCAGGTAATGTATTTTGTTCTAAACCTGAAGCCTCCCAGTCTTTATCTAACATAAATATAATTACCTGTTCTGCAAATTCCGGAAGTTGCTTTGAGATTAATCCAATATTCTGAGTACCTAATTTTGAAAATGGCGCATCAAGAACTAAAGGCAGACTTAATACTGAGTTTTCATCATCTTCTTTTTCTTTCTGTCTTTTTGCAAATTCTAAAATACTAACAATGAAAACAAAGTTGATTGCAGTTACTTCACCTTCTGACAAATATTTCTCTTCTTTACCTGTCGATTGTCCACCAATTCCCTGATTCTTGTAATATACATGCATCTTAAAATCTTTTCCCAATGCTGCATATTTTTCAGTGCTGTTAAACATCTTTTCAAAATTTTCTTTTATGATTTCATTTAACTCGTTAAACATATTTCTTTGACGAATTTCGACATTCATCTTCGCTCTGTCATAAATAGCTTCTGCATAAGCTATTGCTCTAAGTACGCTTTCATTTTCCTTGTTTTGTCTTGCTATGTTCTTTAGCTGCTCTTTATTGCTAGTTAATTTTTTCTCCAATTCACTATTACTGTCTTCAAGTTTCTTTATTAAATATTCAGCATTTCTTATTGCCCCTTCATAATACTTATACTTTTTCCTTGTATCTTCAAGATTCAATTTTTTGTCTATTCTGCTCTCTAATCTATGTATTTCATTTTCACTCTCTTCTATCTCATCCAAACACACTTCATAAGAATTACCTTTCTCTTTTATGTCCTCTAATAAATTTTTAGAATCATTAGCCCATATATTTAATTTTTCTTTTAATAATTTAGCCGGTCCACCTATTTTGTTAGGGTATACTTCTTCTCTAAGCTTTTTTAAAGCTTCATAATGCTTTTCTCCCTCTACCAGTTCTTCTCCACACAGACAGATCTTATTTTCAAGTAGCCAGTCAATTGTATCTGAAGTTACTCCCGGTATATCTTTTCCTTCTAAGTCCACCTGACTAATTATTTTCTCTACACTTGGCAACAATTCGCTTACTAATAATTTATCTGAATGACTGAATTTTTTAACAATATCTGTATAAATTTCTTTTGCATAACTTTGTTCTCTATTATTCCTACTTGTCTGATATTTAAGATTTTTTTGGTCTTCTTCCATACTCCTATTGTTATTTAATATTTCATACAAATCATCTTTTGCACTTGTCATCATTTCTATTTCTTCTTTAGTATCTGCAATTTTTCTTACATTTGTCTCAATATCTCTTTGAATTTGTTCAATTTTAACTCTAACTTTTTCTTCTTCACTTGATGAAACTTTTATTTTTCTATTTAACTTAGAAATTACGCTTACATTAGCTGACATATCTCTATTACCTAGTTTTAAATGCTCTGTCATTTTAGTTAATGAAGATAAACCAATTATTGTATTTATTGACTTTTCAATATCTACCGCTCTATTATCATTTTCGCTCCATCTTTCTCCATCGAAAAAGAGATAGTCTGACAATTTTTCAGGAAACATTGTATTAATGGTATTTTGTACGCAACCTACCTTATAGTTTTTATTCTTATTTCCCATATTGCTTATAATATCG
>ERZ860148.1131-NODE-1131-length-17106-cov-5.394816_pt1 | contig 17106 bp, 18 predicted proteins | sample MGYA00509981_ERZ860148 | MGnify/ENA primary metagenome ERZ860148 (study PRJEB30046, sample SAMN00715199) | human gut metagenome | study: EMG produced TPA metagenomics assembly of the A metagenome-wide association study of gut microbiota in type 2...
CACTGTATTCACCTTTTTTACAGATCTTGTCGATCTCATCAATAAACACAATACCATTTTGCTCAACGGCATCGATGGCTTTTTGTTTCAATTCTTCTGGATTAATCAATTTGGCCGCTTCATCGTCAATTAAGGTTTTTAATGCATCCTTAATTTTCATTTTGCGTTTTTTAGTTTTATCCGAACCCAGGCTTTGGAACATGGATTGCAACTGATTAGTCATTTCTTCCATGCCTGGAGGTGCCATGATTTCCACACCCATTGAAACGCCCGCAGACACATCAATTTCGATTTCTTTATCGTCTAATTGTCCTTCACGTAATTTTTTACGGAATGCTTGGCGAGTGCTGCTATTGGTATCGTGGTTTTCCACTTCACCCCATTGATTTTTCGGTGGTGGCAATAAGGCATCTAAAATACGATCTTCCGCCGCATCTTCTGCTTTCGCACGATTTTTCGCAATTTCTTGTTGGCGAACCAATTTCATCGCACTGTCCGTTAAATCACGGATAATGGAGTCCACTTCTTTCCCCACATAGCCCACTTCGGTGAACTTCGTTGCTTCCACTTTAATGAACGGTGCATTAGCTAATTTTGCAAGACGGCGTGCAATCTCGGTTTTACCCACACCAGTTGGACCAATCATTAAAATATTTTTAGGGGTCACTTCATGGCGAAGTGGCTCTTGCAACTGCATTCTTCTCCAACGGTTACGTAATGCGATCGCAACCGCTCTTTTCGCCTCTTTTTGGCCGATAATATGTTGATCTAATTCGGAAACAATTTCACGAGGGGTCATTTCAGACATAATTTTTCCTTATTTATTCGGTAATTCTTCGATAGTGAAATTCGTATTGGTAAACACGCAAATATCACCGGCAATTTTTAAAGATTTTTCCACAATTTCACGAGCTGATAAATCGGTATTTTCCACCAACGCACGGGCTGCCGACAACGCATAATTACCGCCTGAACCAATCGCTAAAATCTGATCGGCTTCCGGTTGTACCACATCACCAATACCGGTAATGATTAAACTTTCTTTTTCATCCGCCACAATCAACATTGCTTCTAACTTGCGTAACGCACGATCGGTTCGCCAATCTTTGGCTAATTCTACAGCAGCTTTTAACAAATGCCCTTGATGCATTTCTAATTTACGTTCGAATAATTCAAATAAGGTGAACGCATCAGCTGTGCCGCCTGCGAAACCGGCTAAAACTTTGCCATTATATAAACGGCGTACTTTACGGGCATTCCCTTTCATCACTGTATTGCCTAGTGAAACCTGTCCATCGCCCCCAACAACCACTTGGCCATTACGACGTACGCTTACAATTGTTGTCATTCTTTTTATCCTTCTTTTAAGAAAAGTTATTCGTTATATGGCGATCGATTCCACCAAATTCAAGGGGAAATTTTTCTTTGATGCTTTATTAAACAACCATCTCAAAAAAATGTGACAAAGATCACTTTTTTAAATAGCAAACGATTGCTATTATTTCACACCCATATTTTAAAGGGATATGATTTGTTACAAGTAAAACAAACTACTTAATGAGGAAAACATGAAAAATTTACTTAAACTTTCTGCCATTGCAATTTTAGCGGCAAGCGCAGTCTCTACTTTTGCATCAAACAAAGAACCTTACACTGAACAAGGTACGAATGCTCGTGAAATGACTGAGCAAAAACCGATTCACTGGATCTCTGTTGACCAATTGAAAAAAGAATTGGAAGGCAAAGCACCCATTAATGTGAGCTTCGACATTGATGATACTGTACTTTTCAGTAGCCCTTGTTTCTATCACGGCCAAGAAAAATACTCACCAGGTAAAAATGATTACTTAAAAAATCAAGATTTCTGGAATGAAGTGAATGCAGGTTGTGACCAATATTCTATTCCAAAACAAATTGCGGTGGATTTAATTAATATGCACCAAGCACGTGGTGACCAAATTTATTTCATTACCGGTCGTACAGCAGGCGATAAAGATGGTGTGACACCAGTGCTACAAAAAGCCTTTAATATTAAAGACATGCATCCTGTAGAATTCATGGGTGGTCGCAAACTTCCAACTAAATATAACAAAACACCGGGTATTATTGAGCACAAAGTGAGTATTCACTATGGTGACAGCGATGACGATATCCTAGCCGCAAAAGAAGCAGGTATTCGTGGTATTCGTTTAATGCGTGCCGCTAACTCAACTTATCAACCAATGCCAACCCTTGGTGGCTACGGCGAAGAAGTATTGATTAACTCAAACTACTAATCTTTATAAAAAAGTGCGGTTATTTTTGACCGCACTTTTCTTATCTAGTGAAAATCCTCTGAATTTTTAAAAAGTTTCTGGGAATATGCTAAAATTTTTGCGTTTCTAGGAGCCTATTTATGTCAGAACTCACGTCTAATCAATATTTAATCATCATTGCCGTACTGCTTTTTATCAGCATTGTGATGCTTTTTCTATTAAGCCGCAGCAAACGAGATACGCAAGAATTACAACAAGATCTCAATAAAACCATCGAAGATTACAATCAATTAGCTAAGCGTTTTGATTCCTTAAGTACGGTCAAAAATCAACTAGAACAACAAGCTGTTAAAGCACAAACTCACGCAGAAGGCTTACAAACTCGCCTGAATGAACGTGATGAAAAAATCCAATATTTAGAAAAAGAATTGGATGAAGAACAGCTCCGACACGATCAAATTGGCGGGCAAATCACCGCATTAAAAGAACGCTTTGGGATAGCGTCAGCACAAGCCGAAAGCTTACAAGGTCAATTACAACAAGCGCAAGAAAATGTACTTAGAAAAGAACAAGAGCAGCAAAAAACACAGGAAAAATTGACCGCACTTTCACAAGAATTAACGGAGCTCAAAACCACCCTTTCCGAAAAAGAAAAGCATTTTGCCGAACAGCAACAGCATATTGAGCAATCCAAACAACAACTAGGCGTGGAATTCCAAAATCTAGCGAACCGTATTTTGGAAGAAAAAAGCCAATCCTTTAATCAAACCAATCAAACGGCATTGGAAACGCTGTTGAAACCTTTCCGTGAGCAAATTGAAGGCTTTCAAAAACGAGTGAATGAAATCCATTCAGAATCCGTAAAAGGTAATGCGGGTTTAGAAGCGGAAATCAAAAAGGTGTTGGAAATTGGCTTAAATATGTCGCGAGAAGCTAATAATTTAACCTCTGCACTAAAAGGGGAAAAGAAAACCTTAGGCAATTGGGGAGAAATACAATTTGAGCGCGCACTTCAGTTGGCTGGCTTGATTGAAAACGTGCATTACAGTGCGCAGGCCCATTTTAAAGATGAACAAGGCGGTCGAAACTATCCTGATTTTGTGCTCAATTTGCCCGATGAGAAAAACATCATCATTGATAGCAAAATGTCATTGAATGCTTACGAAAGTGCGGTCAATTCTGAGGATGAATTTGAACGTGAGCGTTTACTAAGGGAGCATATTAAAGCGCTGAAAAATCACATTGATAACTTGCACCGCAAGGATTACAGCAATTTGATTGGCATGCGCAGCCCTAATTTTGTCTTGATGTTCATCGCTGTGGAACCCGCTTATATTGAAGCCTTAAAATTAGATCCAAGTCTGTTTAATTATGGTTATGAGAAAAATGTGATTATGGTTTCGCACACGACCCTTATGCCAATTTTGCGTACTGTGGCGAATTTGTGGCGTATCGAACGAGGTAATGCTGAGGCGAAAGAAATCGCAGAAAAAGCCGGTGAAATTTACAACCAGATTTGCTTGGTGGCAGAACGTTTAAACAAACTGGGCAATACCCTTTCTACTGTGAGCAATCAATACAACAGCACCGTCACCGCCCTTGTGGGACAACAAGGTTTAGTGGGGAAAGTGGAACGCTTTAAAGACTTGTCAGCGAAAGCTAACAAGAGTATGCCAAACGTTGAATTGCTCAATAATGACGTAGATTTAACGCGTCTATCTCTTATCACTAACGAGAACGGGGTAAAATGAAGTATATCTGTTGAATTTTTCTTTAAAAGCGGCTATTTTCTTGCCGCTTTTTTTATTTCAATTTTTATTTGTAGGAGAATTTATGGCTATGGAACAAAAAGAAATCACGGATCCATATGTAAAATATAACGAACAAACCAGTTTTCTAAGCAAAACAATTTTTGCAAGTCGCTGGCTACAAGTGCCTATTTACTTAGGTTTAATTGTCGTGCAAGGCATCTATGCTTACAAGTTTATGAAAAACTTGTGGTACCTTTTAACCAATGTTAATGAAATGGATGCGGATACCATTATGCTCGCTGTACTCAATCTCATTGATGTAGTGATGATTGCTAACTTATTAGTAATGGTAACATTAGGTGGTTATGAGATTTTCGTTTCAAAACTTCGTACGAAAAATCATCCCGATCAACCTGAATGGATGAGTCATGTGAATGCAACTGTGCTGAAAGTTAAACTTTCCATGTCAATTATCAGTATTTCGTCGATTCACTTATTGCAAACCTTTGTGAATGCCTCAAAAATTCCTGAAAAAACGATTATGTGGGAAGTGATTATTCATTTTTCTTTCTTGATTTCGGCAATTGCAATGGCTTATACCGACAAAATTCTCTACAGTACAAGTCATAAAAATCATTAGTACACAAAGTGCGGTCAAAATTGACCGCACTTTTTGTATTTAAACCTATAAAAATATTCACTTTATACTTACAATAAAATCTGATAACCTGAGCAAATCACTATATTATTATCACGTATCTTTTAATAAGGAAATATATCTCATAATAAGGAAATATATCTCATGTTATCTCATAAGATTAAGCTAATTTTTCTAGTTGCGTTTACACTCTTTTTAACAAGTTGCTCAACAATGTATAACCCATTAGACACTTTATACTGGCATGGTAAAGAAGACTATGAGTTTTTTGCTCGAAAACGTTTACCGGATGAATCTTATCAATGCTTTAAAGACAATGAAAGAAGTTATATTCACGCTTATCGACTTGCTCTTTATGATTTACAAACCTATGAAGTTGGCAGAAACGCTAGAACAATCTTTCTAACAACAGAAAAAGTATATACTGGTGGCCATACATGGACTTATGTATTTACGGATGCAAGCCATAAAATCACATCTATTAGAGATGCCACAGGGTTTGGAGACATTGAAAAAGAATTTGGTTGTGGTGAGTATCAAGAAGCAGTAAAAATTGCTACACCAGAAGAACTAAAAAAACGCAAAATTAAACCTAGATTATGGGCTGCAATTGTTCGCACTCCAGAAATAAATCAAATGATGTGGGCTTCTGATGCAGCTTATAGTACTCTTGAGCAAGCCAAACAAGATTCACTAAAACAATGTCAAGAGTATGGTGGCAAAGACTGCCAATTAGTGATTGGTATAAGTAATATGTGTTTAGGGCTAGCTAGTGGTCGAGATAGTAGTGGTATGAGAGATTACTTCGGAAATAGCATCATTCCTGAGCACGCTAAAGAAATGGCGGTTGAAAATTGCCAAGCGAAAGGAGGTTCATCTTGTAAGCCTAGCCCAGCCCCTTCGCTTTGCGCCCTACCGTGTGATATGCTTAAAGATAAAACTTGTAACTTCGATAGCCCTCAGGTCATCATTCCAGGAGTTAAAGGCGGAAAAGCATTTAACGTAGCATTAGATGGTAATGTACTTAAATAGTAAATAATATTTTCAAAGTGCGGTCAGATTTGACCGCACTTTTGTTTTCTAAAACTCATCTTGGTGTTTAAATTTCAATAAATCTCGACGTTCTTTTTTATTTGGACGACGATCAGGATGTGGCATTGAAAGCGCATTATTTTTTCTTGCCCACGCCATTTCTTCCCGTTTTTTCACACTCTGTGCTGTTTCTTGGTAAAGCAGTTGAGCCTCAGGTGCACCACGACGTTGATCGCTCAACGCAATCACTTCAATTTCTTTTTCATCGCTGCCTTGGCGAAGTTTAATCATCGCCCCGATTTCTACATTTTTACTTACTTTGGCACGCTGACCGTTGTAATGGACTTTGCCCCCTTCAATCATCGCTTTCGCAATGCTACGAGTTTTATAAAAACGCGCCGCCCAAAGCCATTTATCTAATCGTACTTCGTTATTTTCAGCCATAACTCTTCCTATTTCTCTCACTTTGCGTATGATGAGCCAATAACAAGATAATAGGGCTAATATCATGAAAAAACAACTTCCACACATTCTCTCCCTTTCCACGGTGGCAAAATCCCGCTTGTTTGAGATTCAAGCTGTTGATCTCAAATTCTCTAATGGAATTGACCGCACTTATGAACGCTTCCGCCCTTTCAATCGAGATTCAGTGATAGTGATTGCCATTGATGGTGAAGATTTACTCCTGGTTCGTGAATACGCAGTCGGAACAGAACAATATGAGTTAGGCTTTGTAAAAGGTGGAATGGATACGGGAGAAACACCCGAACAAAGTGCGAATCGTGAATTACAGGAAGAAATTGGCTTGGGGGCAAAAAAATGGACATTTTTACGCACGATGAAGATCAATCCACAAATTATGGGACATAAAATGCACGTGTTATTAGGTGAAGATCTGTATCCAAATCAACTAGAAGGCGATGAGCCTGAACCATTAGAAATCGTGCGTTATCCTTTATCGCAACTTGATACGCTTTTAGTCAGTGATGAATTTAATGAAGCCAGAAACCTAGCTGCACTTTATTCTTTACGAGATTTTTTGAAAAAACGTAAATAAATCGAATAAATTTAGATAAATTCTAATCGCAAGCGATTAACTTTAAATAAAACTTGCATAAATGTTCTTTTTTTGAGAATGTATCACCATTTTTCAAAATAAACAGGAAAATTTATGTCGCATGATAATTTAAAAGAATTGACCTTCCGAGGAATGTTCCTTGGCGCGTTAATTACAGTGATCTTCACTGCATCTAACGTTTATTTGGGTCTTAAAGTGGGGATGACTTTCGCCTCCTCCATTCCAGCTGCCGTAATCTCTATGGCAATTTTAAAATTCTTCAAGGATTCCAGTATCTTAGAAAATAACATGGTGCAAACCCAGGCTTCATCAGCGGGGACATTGTCTTCTGTTATTTTCGTTCTTCCAGGTCTATTAATGATGGGTTACTGGCAAGAATTCCCATTCTGGCAAACTGTACTTATCTGTGCCTCTGGCGGTACGTTGGGCGTACTATTCACTATTCCACTACGTCGTGCAATGGTGGTAAACAGCGACTTACCTTACCCTGAAGGTGTGGCTGCAGCTGAAATCTTAAAAGCAGGCAATAATGACGAAAGCGACAGTGGCGTAAAAGATATTGCTTATGGCGGTATTTTCGCGGGAACTGTTGCGTTCTTAACTAATGCATTACGTGTCATGTCTGACAGCGCAAGTGCATGGTTCTCTAACGGTAAAGCCGTTTTCCAATTACCTATGGGTTTCTCTCTTGCATTAGTCGGTGCGGGTTACTTAATTGGTATCGTAGGCGGTCTTGCGATGTTATTCGGTACATTCCTCGCTTGGGGTGTGGCTGTGCCTTATTTCACCGCAACAGGGGATATGCCTACAGATGCTTCCATCATGAGCTACGCGATGACCGAATGGAAAACCAAAGTTCGCTTTATCGGTGTGGGTACTATCGGTATTGCAGCAATTTGGACATTATTAATCCTTCTCAAACCAATGATTGAAGGGATGGTTCATTCTTTCCGTATGTTAAAAGGTTCCCAAGCTGAATCAGAACATCGTATTGATATCGACTTATCACCAAAAACCATCATTTACATTTTATTGGCGACTGTCGTGTTAATCGTAATTTCTTTATATCACTTCGTTGCTACGGCACCAATTTCTGCTGAACTTGCCATTTTATTAGTGGTGGTTTGTACTCTACTTGCTGTGTTAATTGGTTTCTTCGTCGCAGCGGCATCGGGTTATATGGCGGGATTAGTTGGTTCATCCTCTAGCCCAATTTCAGGTATTGGGATTATTTCTGTGATCGTGATTTCGCTTGTTTTAGTAACCATTGGTAAAAGCAGTGGCTTATTTGAAACTGCAGATGGTCAAAAATTCTTAACCGCATTAACCTTGTTCACCGCATCGATCGTTTTAACCACAGCAACGATTTCAAACGATAACTTGCAAGACTTAAAAACCGGTCTTCTAGTTGAAGCCACCCCTTGGAGACAACAGGTTGCGTTAATCATTGGTTGTTTCGTTGGTGCATTAGTGATTGCGCCGGTATTAGAAATTTTATACCACGCTTATGGTTTCACGGGTGCATTACCACGTCCAGATATGGATCCAACACAAGCGCTTTCTGCACCGCAAGCAACCATTATGACCACCATCTCACAAGGTATTTTTACCAACCATTTAGAATGGACTTATATTTTAACTGGTGTAGGGTTAGGTATTGTATTGATTATTGTGGATGCATTTATGCGTAAAACCAGCAAAGGTCGCTTTGCCTTACCAGTATTAGCGGTAGGTATTGGTATTTACTTACCACCATCAATCAATATGCCGGTTGTGGTCGGTGCTGTGATGGCATGGCTTATCACACGCAATATTAAGAGCTATGCAAAACGCACTAACGATACTGAAGTGGAGAAAAAAGCAGAACGTTTCGGTACACTTTTTGCAGCTGGTTTAATTGTGGGGGAAAGTTTAATGGGCGTAATTTTAGCTTTCATTATCGCAGCATCAGTGACATCTGGCGGTTCTGAAGCACCATTAGCCTTAGAGTTAAAAAACTGGGATAATATAGGTGAATTACTCGGTCTTGCCGTGTTCATCTTTGGTATTTTTGTTTTCATTTCTCGCGTATTACGTGCGAAGAGATCAAAATAACAGATGAAAATAGGCTATCTTCGGATAGCCTATTACAGGAGTATAAAATGTCAACTCAATCCCCCTATTTGAATGCAATTATTCTCTTTCCACTTATTACACAAGTGATTGGAAGTAGTATAGCTTATGTTGTTTTTGAACTAGACTATTACCGAGAAGGCTATTTTGACTCAGCCTTATTCGGTTTTTTTTTGACATTTTGGTTATTCACCGTACCCACAATCATTATTGCCTATTTTACTAAACGCTGTGGTTACCTTCGATATCAATGGAAAAAAATCCTCTTTCTCTCGTTTATTATTGTTTTTTGTTACTGGAGTACAGGTAATTTGATAATAGCTCCCAATACAAAATACCTTACTGATCGAGCATTATTCGTACTTAGCGGTTCTATTATTATGACAATCTATACAATCATTATCCTGCCACTGCTATTGCCTAAATCAAAGTAGAAAATAAGCATGCTATTATCTCAATCTCTTCTCGATCAAATCCTTAAACTCGCCAATGAAGCAGGAAAACATTTAGCTCGTTTTTACCAACAGGATGTGAAAATACAAACTAAATCGGATAATACCCCTGTCACGGAAGCAGATTTATTTGTCAGCCAATTTTTAATCGAAAAATTGACCGCACTTTTCCCTGATATTCCTGTTCTTTCAGAGGAAAATTGCAATATTCCCTTTAAACAACGCCAAACTTGGCAAACTTATTGGCTAATCGATCCCCTTGATGGTACACAGCAATTTATCGATCGCACAGATCAATTTTCGGTGTTAATTACACTCGTGCAAAACCACCAACCTGTACTGGGTGTGATTCACTTCCCTATTTTGAATATCACCTATTACGCAATGAAAGGTTTTGGGGCATTCAAACAAAGTAACAAAGAGATAACACGCTTACAGCCAAGAAAAATCGATCTTACTCAACCGTTAAAAATCGCCGTAGGCGCCACCACCTCACAAGAAAAAGTGCGGTCAATTTTGGCGAAGAATGTGGCATGCGAATTTACGGTGGTTGGTTCAAGTAGTTTGAAAAGCGGTTTAGTCGCAGAAGGAGCGGTTGATTGCTATGTTCGTCTCGGTAAAACCGGCGAATGGGACACCGCGGGCGCTGAAATCTTATTAGCTGAAATCAATGGGGGAATTTTCGATCCACACTTTCAGCCACTCACCTATAACCAGCGTGAAAGTTTAATTAATCCAAACTTTGTGATGGTGTCAGATAATACACAAAATTGGGCATCTGTCTTTCAATTTAATTGATTGGTTCGATTGGTAAAGTGCAGTAATATATTGCATTATTTAAAAACGCTACTCGGAACAATAAGGAATAATATGCAAACGAATAATAACTGTATCGTAATTTTTGGTGCTTCCGGTGATTTAACTCACCGTAAACTCATTCCCGCACTTTATAATCTCTTCAAATTTGGCCGCTTAAACCAATTTTCTGTATTGGGTGTTGCTCGCACAGAATTAAACGATGACACTTTCCGTGAGAAAATGCGCGAAGCACTTCTTCAAACAGAAGAAACTACGCCTGAAACGCTCGAAGAATTCTGTAACCATCTCTATTACCAAGCGGTAAACACATCTGATGCTGCCGATTATGGAAAATTAGTCCCTCGTTTAGAAGAATTACATACTAAATATCAAACGAATGGCAACACGCTTTATTACATGTCCACCCCGCCAAGTTTATATGGTGTGATTCCAGAATGTCTTGCAGCTCATGGTTTAAACACAGAAGAAGACGGTTGGAAACGGATTATTGTGGAAAAACCTTTTGGTTACGATGAAAAAACAGCACAAGAACTCGACGTTCAAATTCATCGTTTCTTTGAAGAGCATCAAATCTATCGTATCGACCATTATCTTGGTAAAGAAACCGTACAAAACTTACTTGTTTTACGCTTCTCAAATGGTTTATTCGAACCGCTTTGGAACCGTAATTACATTGATTATGTCGAAATTACGGGAGCCGAAGCCATTGGTGTGGAAGAACGTGGTGGCTATTATGATGGTTCCGGTGCAATGCGTGACATGTTCCAAAACCACTTACTACAAGTTCTTGCCATGGTTGCCATGGAACCACCTGCTATCATTAATGCGAACTCAATGCGTGATGAAGTAGCCAAAGTCATGCACTCTTTACGTCCATTAACGCAAGATGACGTTGAGCATAATTTAGTGCTTGGTCAATACATTGCAGCAGAAATTGATGGCAAAGAAGTCAAAGGTTATTTACAAGAAAAAGGCGTGCCTTCTAACTCTCGCACTGAAACCTTTATGGCTTTACGTTGCGAAATCGAAAACTGGCGTTGGGCGGGCGTACCTTTCTATGTACGTACCGGTAAACGCTTACCGGCACGTGTGACGGAAATTGTGATTCATTTCAAAACCACACCACATCCTGTATTCAGTCAAAATGCACCAGAAAATAAATTGATCATCCGTATTCAACCCGATGAAGCGATTTCAATGCGTTTCGGCTTGAAAAAACCAGGGGCAGGCTTTGAAGCAAAAGAAGTGTCAATGGATTTCCGTTATGCTGATTTAGCCGATGACCAAGTCCTGACGGCTTATGAGCGCTTATTGCTCGATGCGATGAAAGGTGATGCGACACTCTTCGCTCGTACTGATGCCGTTCATGCTGCATGGAAATTCGTTCAACCAATTTTAGACTACAAAGAAGCAGGCGGCCGAGTTCATGAATATGAAGCAGGTACTTGGGGACCTGTTGCGGCGGAAAAACTTATCGCGAAAAGTGGTCGCGTATGGCGTAAACCAAGTGGCAAAATGAAGAAAAAGGTTTAATCATTAATCGCAAGCCTTCTTCCCTACAAGCGGAAGAAGGCTTATATCCAATATAAAGAGAAGCAAACATGAACACCATCACCTTCCCAACGGCTCAACACACTGTTGAAAAGATCGCCCAAGAATTTGTGATTTATAGCCAATTAAATCATCCTGTACATATTTCCCTTTCTGGTGGTTCAACGCCTAAGTTGTTATTTAAAACCTTAGCCAAAACGCCTTATGCGGAACAAATTAACTGGAAAAATCTGCATTTTTGGTGGGGTGATGATCGCATGGTTCCACCAACAAATTCAGAAAGTAACTATGGCGAAGTGCAAAAACTCTTATTCGATCATATTCAAATTCCAACGGAAAACATCCACAGAATTCGTGGCGAAAATGAACCGCACTTTGAACTAAAACGCTTCGAAGAAGAATTAAGTGCGGTCATTCCAAACGGTGTTTTTGATTGGATCATTTTAGGTATGGGGACTGACGGTCATACGGCTTCTCTCTTCCCACATCAAACCAATTTTGATGACGAAAATCTTGCCATCATTGCAAAACACCCTGAAAGCGGTCAAATCCGCATTTCTAAAACAGCCAAACTCATTGAACAAACCAAACGCATTACCTATTTGGTAACCGGCGAAAGCAAAGCGGATATTTTAAAAGAAATCCAAACGACTCCTGCAGAAAATCTGCCTTACCCTGCTGCCAAAATTAAAGCAAAAAATGGGGTGACGGAATGGTATTTGGATAAAACGGCGGCAGCATTATTGTAATACGCCCATCCCAAAAGGAACTTCGAGATGAAAAAAGTATTGTTATTAACTTTATTGCCAGTAGCAGCAATGGCCACTTCAATCCAAGGTATTGGAGAAAACTACCAAGATTGGGATTTAGTATGTGATAACACGGGCACTTGTCGTATGGCAGGTTATCAGGATGAAAGTAGTGACCCAGTCTCTATTTTATTTACTCGTGCGGCAGGCGAAAATGCTGCAGTGGAAGGAAAGTTCACTATTTTACCATTCGGTGAAGCCGACCGTGATGTTCAAGTCGGTCAAGACATTGAAATTTGGTTAAACGGTAAATCATTAGGCAAAGTCAAGCATATTTCTGACGACGCGCCAGATAAGCTGACTGAAGAGCAAACTAAGGCATTACTTAGCGGATTGAAAAAAGAGAGCGAAATTCGTCTCACCTATGGGAAAACCACGCTTAAAGTGTCAGACAAAGGCGCAGCGGCAGCCATGCTCAAAATGGATGAATTCCAACAACGACTAAATACCCCTTCCGCACTCATTCGCCAAGGTCAAGAAAAACATGCGGTATTAGCGCCAAAAGTTGAACCCAAAATTGATGCTGTTAGCGTGAACAACCGCAAAACAATAGAATTAAAACACGGTGAAAAACAATTTAATCATGTGCTAGCACTGTTACGTAAAGCTCACGATGGCTGCGTTGATGAAGACTTAGAAAGCCAAGATATAACACTTTATCCCTTAACACAAAACAAGGTATTAGCTGAAGCACTCTGTGTTAGAGGTGCTTATCAAGGCACTAATTACTATGCTGTACTTGATAATAAATTGAGCAAAGTAGAACAAGTCTTGGCGGAGCAATACAACAGAGCAGAATATGATGAAAAACAAGGTTATGCGTTTGTAAGAGGTACTTACAAAGGACGTGGAGTTGGCGATTGCTGGAGCAGTCAAGATGCGGTATGGAATGGCAAAATCTTTATCCGCACCTCAGAATGGACAACGGGATCTTGCAAAGGATTTCCTGGTGGCGCATGGCAGTTGCCTACTTTCGTCAGTGATATCATCGTAAAATAAACAAACAACACGCGCTTATAAACGGTTAGATTTTACGAATTTTTGCAAATCTTCTTTTAGGAATTTATAACATGAAAAAAGTTATTCTTCTCTCATTATTACCATTTACTGCAATGGCAGCTTCAACATCAATCAAAGGTATTGGAGAAATCTACCAAGATTGGGATTTAATCTGTGATAACACGGGTACTTGTCGCATGGCGGGTTATCAAGAGAATAGAGATGATCCAGTGTCCATTTTATTTACTCGAGAAGCAGGCGAGAATACACCAGTGGAAGGAGAACTGACCATTTTACCATTCGGTGAAAATGACCGTGATATTCAAGTCGGTCAAGATATTGAAATTTGGCTAAACGACAAATCATTAGGCACTATCAAGCATATTTCTGATAGCAATCCAGATAAACTCTCTGAAGAGCAAACCAAGGCAATACTTAGCGGATTGACAAAAGAAAGCGAAATTCGTCTTACCTATGGTAAAACCACGCTCAGAGTGTCTGACAGAGGTGCCGCAGCTGTAATGCTAAGAATGGATGAATTCCAACAGCGGTTAAACACACCTTCGGCGCTCATTCGTCAAGGTCAAGAAAAACATGCGGTATTAGCGCCTCAGACTGCACCCAAAATTGAGGTGGCAAGTGTGAATAACCGCAAGAAAATAGGATTAAAACGCGGCGAAAAACAATACGATAACGTGCTAGCATTATTACGTAAAGCTTACAATGGTTGCAAGGATGAAGATGAAGTAAGCCAAGATATAACGCTTTATCCCTTAACACAAAATAAGGTCTTAGCCGAGGTACTTTGTGTCAGAGGTGCTTATCAACGCACTAATTACTATGCAGTACTTGATGACAAATTGAGTAAAGTAGAACAAATCTTGGCGGGGCTGTATAACGAAGCAGGCTATGATGAAAAACAAGGTTATGCATTTGTAAGAGGTACTTACAAAGGCCGCGGATTAGGTGATTGCTTGGGGGGGCAAGATGCCGCATGGAATGGCAAAATCTTTATCCGCACATCAAAATGGACGACTGGATCTTGTAAAGGTTTTGGCGGTGGCGCATGGCAGTTGCCGATTTTCGTCAGTGACATTGTCGTAAAATAAACACACAACACATCCTTACAAATAGTTAGATTTTACGAATTTTTTACAAATCATTTTTAAAAATTTATAAAATGAAAAAATATCTTCTTCTCTCATTATTACCACTCACTGCAATGGCTGCGCCATCGTTAAAAGGGTTTGAAAAGACTTATCAAGACTGGGATTTGATCTGTGATAATACTGGCACTTGTAATATGGCGGGTTATCAAGAAGAAAGAGATGGCTCCGAGCATCCTGTTTCGATTTTATTTACTCGAAGTGCGGGGGAACAAGCACCGGTGACAGCTCAGTTAGCATTATTACCAGATGATGTGGGTAATAAAACGGCTGAAATTATCTTAAATGGTCAATCACTCGGTACCGTTCCAAATATTTCAGAAGATGGGAATGCAAAATTAAGTGAAAAACAAACAACAGAATTACTCACTGCACTAAAAGGGAATGCAAGTATTGAAGTGATTTTTGGGGAGTTTAAGGAGAAAGTCTCTGATAAAGGTGCAGCCGCCGCGATGCTCAAAATGGATGAGTTTCAACAACGTTTAAATACGCCTTCCGCACTTATTCGCCAAGGTCAAGAAAAACATGCGGTATTAGCGCCACAGGCTGCACCCCAAATTGATGCTGTCAGCGTGAAAAATCTCCAAACAACAGAGTTAAAGCGTGGCGAAAAACAGTTTGATGCTGTATTAGCGTTATTGCGTAAAAGTAATGGGACGAATGAAAATTCAGAGAATTACTGCCCTGAGTTGCATAAAGATGATACTTGGCGTGACGATATAACAATTCATACTCTTACCAATGGCAAAGTGTTAGCAGAGTCAATATGTTGGAGTGGCCCTTATCAATACTCTAATTATTATGCTGTTATGGATGAAAAACTCAGCAAAGTAGAACAAGTACTAGCAAGTCAATATAACGATGTTATGTATGATAATAGAACCCCCGTCTTAGCTGTAATAGGTTCATTTAAGTCGCGGGGGATTGGTGATTGTTGGATTAGGAAAGAAGCTGCCTGGAATGGCAAAATATTTATCCGTACTTCAGAATGGACAACCGGCTCTTGTAAAGGTTTTACTGGTGGAGCGTGGCAGTTGCCGATTTTTGTGAGCGATATTAAGGTAAAATAATTTATTTGTTTTATCTTTAACATCATGAAGAGCATAGAGTAAAAAAATGATCGACTACAAAGTTAACGAACCGATTTCAGTCAAACAATTTATTGCACTGCTAAATAAAACAACGCTCGGGGCACGCCGTCCGTTAGAGGATGAAAATCGTGTCGCAGCAATGTTGCACCATGCAGATTTATTAATCACCGCTTGGGATGGTGAACGATTAGTGGGTGTGGCACGTTCCGTGACAGATTTTGCCTACTGCTGTTATTTATCTGATTTAGCGGTTGATGAACAATATCAAAAACAAGGTATCGGCTTGCAGTTAATTGAACACACCAAACAGGCGTTACATCCACAAGCTAAAATTGTGCTTTTATCGGCTCCGCAAGCCGTGGATTATTATCCGCATATTGGATTTACTCAACACATGAGTGCGTGGACGAAGAGTTAATTTATTAGAATGATATGGTGACAAAAATGAAAAAACTGTTTGTACTACTTACTTCAACTTTGTTATTTGCTTGTTCATCTGGTCCATCTTTAGATCAGTTAGCGGCACAAATGCCAAAAGATAATCGCTCAGTAATGCTTCAAGTTCCAGAAGCAGGAAACCCAGTTTCAAATGGAATGCTTGTAGCAACGATTAGAACCGCAGGTGGTACTTCAGGAAAACGACTCGTATCTCTTTTAGCTACAAATAATTTACACATTGGAATTGCAGGGAACAGTCAATCTGTGAATAAAGCAGTTGCTATGTATGGACTAAATAATGCAGAAAAGGTCGGTAAGGATGTATCTTTATACCTTGTTGGAGATAGTGAAAGTGATAAGGCAGATCTAGAAAAAGCCGCAAAAGCGAAAAATGTAGAAATGCATTACATTATGCAAAAATAAGAGATAGATACATCAAATGCGGAGTGACTTAATGTTGAATTTAGATAATAAAAAATTTGTTGCTGTTGAAAACACCGCAAATGGTGAGGTGAGTAGCCAAACAGAATTTCATTACCATCAACAAGGTAAAATGATTTGGGCCGAATATGGTGGCGGTGAAATTTTAAAAGGCTTTTTAATTGGAAAATGGATTGACGATACTCAAATTGAATTTACGTATCAACATTTAAATCAATCTCTAGAAAATCGTTTGGGGCGTTGCTGTACAACATTTTCTTTAGAAAAAAGTAAACTCGTCGGTCATGAAAAATGGCAGTGGCTAGACACGTTAGAGCAAGGCAGCTCTTTAATTAGAGAAATTTAAAAGAAATTTTGTTATAGAATATCAGAAACAAGGTATCGGCTTGCAGTTAATTGAACACACCAAACAGGCATTACATCCACAAGCTAAAATTGTGCTTTTATCGGCTCC
>ERZ860148.1139-NODE-1139-length-16998-cov-3.271203_pt1 | contig 16998 bp, 16 predicted proteins | sample MGYA00509981_ERZ860148 | MGnify/ENA primary metagenome ERZ860148 (study PRJEB30046, sample SAMN00715199) | human gut metagenome | study: EMG produced TPA metagenomics assembly of the A metagenome-wide association study of gut microbiota in type 2...
TTGGAAATTCCGGCTTCTGCCGCAATTTCTGAGGTTGGTGCCTTTTTATATTGATTCGTTGCAAATACTTTATATGCAGCATTTAATATTTGCGATTGTTTTTCTTCCGGCAATGCATAAAATTTTTCATTCATAAGCCGCCTCCGTTGACCGATTCGGTTAATACGAGTATATACCCATTGACCGATTAACGGAAGACCTCATTTGATCATCAAACAACAACATAACTTATTACCTGCTATTAGCAGATACTCCATATAATCTCCAGTTGAAATCACCGGTCACTGTGGTTAGCAGCACACTCTGGACTCGCACCATCTCCTATAGACCATAAAGGGAGTATCATTATCGTAGAACAGTCGCAACCACGGAATCCCCACAATTCCTCTTTTGCATGGATGTTATCGCTCCCGGCATCTCACACATCAGGCAGATCAATCAAAAGAATACCTGATAAGCTATCTCCTTTGTGTCTGCCCTACCGATCCTGGTGCATCTGCGACACGGCGCAATGCGTAACTGCTCCTATAAACAAAATAAAAAGGTAACTAAGAATTTTTTCTCAATTACCTTTCATTATCGTTCCATACAACATATAACGGATGGAAACAGGATATAACCCTCCTCTAGATTTTTATCACAACTCCTCTCCCCCACGGGAATCATCATTCATTTTTTTGAAGTTCTTTCACCACTTTTTGCGGGATAACAAAATGAAGTGTTCCCATGGAAGCCGGTGCTACATCCCCCTCTGCAAAGCAGATCACTATTTCATCTTTTCCATTGATATAAAACTGTTGGTTTTCATCAATCTTGTCAAACAATGCTGCCGGTGTATCTGTATCCAGAAAATACACATTATTTTCATCCTTTTTCATATTTTGGCGCATCTGTTTCTTGATCTGTGCCGTAAGTACATCTACATAATCCACATTCTCCGGGAACAGATCCGATAATTCCAGCAGTTTTCCGGTACTCTTTTCTATCGTATAGAAGGCATCCGCCTGGTATCCATCTGCCTGGGAGGAGAACGCAGACAGCATAACACAATAATATTTCGAGGAGTTCGTGACCACCTTGCTATCCACGGTCAGAGAGGAGTAGCCTAATGCCCCGACCTGCTTCTTAAATTCTTTGAGCAGCTTCTCGGTCTTTTGCTCCATCTGCGCATTGATCTCTTTGACTGATTTATGCGCCTGTTTTCCGGTTTCCCCGGAGTCATCCGTCCCTGCCCTATCTGCATAGATTTTGTTCCATTTTACGTCTGCACTATGCCTTCCATCATCAAACCGGTATTCCCGGAATGTAACAAGCTTAAAATATTCTCCTATCACCGGCAGACTCTGCATGGCATGAGCCGTTGCTTTATTAAGATTTGGAAGCAAAATACTCAATGCCAGCATGGCTGCCATGCCGGCAGCAACATACCATCTGTGAGAATGTTTCTTCCTGACAGCACAAGCAGCATAATCTGCTTCCTTCACATAGCAGTCCCGTATTCCTCCCATTGCCTGCAGCAGTTCCTTGTTGCTGATTGTATTTTTGATCCTTCGGCTCATCTGATTCCTCCATTCCATGCATTTGAAAATTCGTTACTATCCGTTCTATCGGTCAGACACTGCATGATATTCCTTCATCAACTTTGTATTTTCCATAATAAACGGCTTTGCCGTATCCTGACCCCATTCCGTGTCATACATTCCCATCAGATAATCATTCAGCTGTTCTTTGCTTTCAAAACGGGTTACCTGATAAGGAAGCTGGAAGGACAGCTTTTCAATAAACAGATATTTATGATTCTTTGTCGGCACCAGCACGCCGGTATGTCCCACAAACAGTTCATTTTCCGTTTTGCTGAAACTGGAATGCAAAACGACACTGATCAAGGTTGCCTTTGTCTTACCGGAAACAGAAATCTTTTTGTTTTTCCAATCCTTCGCCCATATTGCTGCATGCTTTGCCACATTCTTCGTATATTTCGTCTGCACCGTAGAGAATACACTTTCAAATGCTTTTCTCTGCTTTCCTGAAAACTTTTTCGTTGGTGCATTCTTTAACGCATCCTGATCCATAAACAGCTGCGACGTATTCGCTTTTCCGGTATTGCCGACCTTAATATAGTCCTTCATCAGATCATAGGCAGTGATCCTGCAGTTATAACCGATAAACAGTTTGTTTTTCTTCAGCCAGAGCTTACTGATCCGGTTTTCATTATATACCGGTGGCTTTTTTCCCATCTTTTTGAAGCCTTTTTTTACCAGACTGGTATTTTTGATGGTTTTATTGTAGCTTACGACATCTTTCAGCCAGGCATCTGCTGTTTTGGCAGAGATTCCCGCTGACAAAAGAGCACTCCTTACTTCTTTTCGCGACTTTGCATCTGCAAGATTGGAATATGCCGGCTTCTGTTGTTCTGCCGCCACAGACACCTCTCCTGCTGCAAACATATTGACTAACATTGCAGTCAATAAAACATAACACAATATCTTTTTCTTTGACATAACTATTACCTCATTTCTTAATGCAGCCCTGATTTTTTTCACGGGCTTGTTTCTAAATATGATATCCTTCCTTTTGCAAATGTATCTTTAAGGACTTCCGCATACGGTGCAATCCCACCTTGACTGCGGACTCCGTCATATGAAAATGCTCTGCGATCTGGTATATCTCATCCAGATAAAAATACCTTCGGACAAAGATCTGTCGTTTTTTTGACGGCAGTCCGTCCAAATACCGGTTGATTGCTTCCTCCAGATCCTTCCGGTCCATTTCCTCTCTCACATTATCATGTGCCAACGATGCACACTCCTTTAATTCCTCCAATGGCTGATCCACACTGTCCCCACAGCGTTTTCCGGCATGCAGATGATCATATCGGTTGATTGCCAGATTTCTGGTGATTTTACCCACATATGCCGACAAAATCTCAGGTACTGTCGGCGGAATGGACTCCCACAGCTTCATCCAGGTATCATTCAGGCACTCCCTGACATCCTCTCCATTTCCTAAAATACGATAGGCGATGGAACTGCAATATCTTTCATACTTGTCTACAGTATTTTTAATGGCAGCCTCATCACGGCACAGAAATTGTGCAATAATCTCCCGGTCATCCCATGCCATTTGTTCCCCCTTTGAATTGTATGATGATTCTGCCATTTTTTCCTCCTTTTGCTGCTGCAGGTCTATTCCTCCTGATTCTTTGTAATGCATTTCTGGCTGTTTTTGTCTATTGTATCATAATATAGTTTTGCATAGGCTTTACATCCGGAAGAGGTCAGATGTACTCCATCGGATACAAACCACTTTGGGTGCCCTTCTGCAAGAGATGCCCAGTCAATAATCTGCACATTCCGGTATTGCTTTGCCATGGATCGGATCTGGTGATTAGACTCTTCCTGCCACTGCAAATGCTCCCCGAAGGCTGTGACCCAATAGATCTTCCGATCCTTTCCAATCGCACGGATCAGCTCTTTGCCGACAGCATCAGAAAAGGTTCCGTTCGTTCCCAGAGCAAGCACGACCGTATCTCCTAATTTTCCTTTTGATTTCAGGTCTTTAACAATATCCTTCGCCTGAATAACCTGTCTGGATACCTTGGCATCAATCATACAGTCCGGTAGCTTTTTCTTTACATCCCCAGAAGCACCAAGCAGAACGGAATCACCAATTGCGGTAATACTCTGCCCACGGATGCCGGCATTGTCATCTCGATCCGTTTTCTCTAAGGGAGCTTTTTTTATTTTTTCCGCTTTCACGGCAGCCGGCACTTTCTCTTTTGAAGCTTTTACCTCGTTGGCAATTCTCCTGTGTTGTTGCTTAGACATTGCCTGTGCTTTTACGGTTGTATCCTTCACAGCGTCCCCCGGCAGATGATACGCTGTAATCACACAGACAGCCAGTACAATACAGGCTACAGAGAATCCGGTGCTGGTATAACCTACGACAACACCATCTCCCTTCGGATTCTGTTTTTTCTTAGATTGAAAAAATACCATCAGTCCATGCATCGCAGATGCCGCAAAAACCATCAGTATCATCTGTACACACCAGGATACCGGGCCAAAGTTTTTCTTATAATACCCAAACAGGAAAATAATCGGATACATCCACAGATAAAGCTCATAACTTATTCTTCCTACCAAGGCAAAGGGACTTTTGTCCAGCCATTTCCCCATACTTCCCGCCGAAATCAGCAAAAGAATCAGTGCACAAAGTATCCCATCTGCAAACATTCCTCCTTGGTATATATACGGCATCTGCCCTTCCGCTATGAAATAGGTTCCCGTCATCACCACGAGCCCTGCTGCTGTCAGGCTGTTTCTAAACCATAACGGCAGCCTTCTTTGTACAAAAGATATCACATCCTTCTGAATCATTGCAATAAATATTCCCAAAAACAGGGCATATATTCTTGTATCTGTCCCATAATAAAGTCTTGATACATCCTCTGTCGGGCGATAGATAATGCTCATACGAAGTCCACCAAGAATCACCAGAACAAGCACAGCTGTTCCGGCAGCCGTCATGGATGTATGCTTCTTCAGTTTCCGAAGAAGCCAAAATAGCAGCGGCCACATAAGATAAAACTGCATTTCTATGGCAATCGCCCACAGATGTGTGTATGGTGACTGCTGGCTCATCCTTGCGAAATAAGATGCATTCTGCCGGATCTGCCAGAAATTGTTATATCCCCCGACAACGCTTAATACTTCACCGCCCTTGCCCTTTGCCACCTCCGGCATACTGACCGCCAGAATGCCCCACACTGCAATGATCATTATGAGCAGAGGCGGATAAATCCTCATACAACGCTTCTTATAGAATCTGTCTGCTACATATTCCCCATGTTCCAGGTCCCATACGGATGTTTTATAGATCAGATATCCGGACAGTACTAAAAACATATTGACTCCGAGAAAGCCGCCCGGAAACTGCCCCGGCATTACATGGTAAAGGACAACTCCCAATATAGCAAAACCCCTTAACGCATCCATCCCTTCTATGTGCCGTTTTTTCTTTTGTTCCTTCATTTTCCTGCTTCCTTCCTACTGCAATAAGTTTTTTGCGCGCTATATATTATGACAGCAATTTGAAACAAAAGGTTACATTTTTTATTTATTTTTTTATCAAGAAGACAACCACTTACCCATTTCGTCTTTTGTTTTTCCGATATTCACTTGGTGCGGTTTTATAGCGTTCTTTAAACACTCTGTTAAATGTTCTCTGACTGTCAAAACCGCTGTCCAGACAGATATTCAGGATCGTATCACTGGTATTTACCAATCTTGTGCATGCATAACTTAATCTGGCATCATTGAGATACTGATTGAAATGACGGTGAAATGTTTTAGAAAACACCCTGGATAATACATACTTGCTCACTCCAAGATCGCGTGCCATATCTTCCAAAGAAAACTGTCTCCTGAAATTTCCTGATATATAAGATACAGTACGATAAATTAAGTCATCACTTCCCACACAACTTTTTTCCACCAATTCCATTTTTCCTATACATCTTGCCAGCACAATTTGAACATAAGCTTGAACAATCATAGGTTTGTTTTCTTCCATTTGGATAATCGCCTGAATTGCATGATAAACATCTGGTTCAATCTGCCCCGCACGAATAACCGGATATTTAGGAGCATATCCTTGTATTTTATCTTTAAATACTCCTGCAAAAGAAGACGGAACCAAGATATAATCCGCCCGGCTCGTTTTTTCTGAAAACACTTGATAATGATGAATAATATCAGAAAAGACAAATCCGATATCACCCTTTTCCATATGATATAATTCCTGCCCCACTCCCATCTCAAGTGTTCCTTCCGTTACGCACACAATCTCCAATGCATTATGTAAATGTGGAGATACATGTTTTGACACTCTTTGCGCCGCATATACCTCTTCCTTTGTTTCCTTAAACGTCAAATGCATTGATACATCCCCCCTTTATTACTTAATTGTTGATTTCCTCTGCAACATTTGTCTACATTTTCTTTTAATTTGGCAAGCATTCTTATCCAGCCTGTCCTATAATGAACTTGCAAACAAGGAAAGGAGGAATACAAAATGAGCAAATTCAAAAATTATATGAACAACCTTTTAGCTTTCTATGAAGGATACTTTGAGCATGTATATCATGCATAATCTGGCTAAAAGGACTATTTGTGAAAACTGAATACTGAAAAAGCAGACCACTTCACAAATGTGAAATGGTCCTTTTTTTATATGCACTCCAAAAATTTTTTGAAGGCAGCTTGTCCTTCCGGTGTTCTTTTGTAAACACCTGCGCATTCCAGCACTTTTGCAAACACAAATCCTATTTCTTTCTGCACAATTGCATGAAGATTCTCTTCTGTAATTTCATAGTTTGGCAGCCATTTTTCTGCCCAATCCGCATGTGAGCCTTTTGTATCGGTAATACAAAGACTATATCCGTATCCATCCAAGTCAAACTCAATCCGCTCCACCAATGGTGCCGCTGGATTCTGAAAATCAATATGTGCCAAACTTCCAACGGAACACGCCATCTGATCCATCAATCCACATGGTTTCCCAAAATATACATTTTCTGCAAATTGCCCAATCATGGCTATTTCAATCGGCGAAATTTTACCATCATTAAACAGATAGGATAAGATGGTTCCCATCAATGTTTCAAATGCAGCCGAGGAAGATAATCCCGCTCCGATCAGCACATCACTGGTAACAAAAGCCTGAAAACCACCTCTCCACATTGATGATCTGTATGATTCCCACCAATTTCACTTCTGCCCGGTGCACTAAAGACAAAGACTTCTCCCTCTCCAAAATGTTCTGTATAACTCTCTATCGCCTTAATATAACGCTCTCTTTCATACGCTATTTTCTTCTCATCCACATAAATATCTTTCAATGTTTCATCATACATTCCATTTTTTATTTTTTTTATCAAATCATGTGTTACCACAAACCCATCTGTTATGAAGTGACCTTTGTCAAGAGTAAATTCACAAAAATCACCACAAACTTTTCCTTTCATTAAATTTTAACACTGGGTACAGAGGTAGAACCTCAGACTAACAGTCCCCGGCCTTGGCCACTCTGTTATACGTGGATTGGTTACCAACAGGTCAATGGTCCGCCGTGAATCTTGCCGTCTCCTAGCGTGAATCAAAATATATAAATATAATGTCAACAGAGGTGAGTCGCAAATAATTCGGACCTTAGAGTGCTCCAAGGCTCTACCTCTGTATCCAGTGTTAATTAGTTGTTTTGCAGATGTAATCTGACAGAGTCAGTTTCTTCTGCTTGATTACCCTTAAGAATATTCAGATGATTCTGTCAGGGACTTGTCGCCAATGGCGATGCGAAGCATCCTTGACTGAAACAGATGAATATTCTACTAACTTACATGTTCTGTCATCATACCCCAGATAAAACACGCTAATTCTCTTGCTATTGCTGTTGCTGCCACATTTCGATTAACTCCTTTGTTTAGAGTCATTTTGTAATACCTTCGTCGAAGCCTTTCATTTGCTTTATCTGCATACGCAATTACTTCCGGTGGATTTCCTTTCTGTCTTTGCTTCAATGCCACTGATTTGTGTCCTACATTTCCCCTTGTATAATTCTGGGCTGCTTCAACTAAAAGTCTTCGCAAGTGGCTATTTCCAGCTTTTGTTATTCTGTATCGATTAACTCTCGTATCACTGGAATCTTCACTTGGTACAAGACCTAAAAACGAAGCAAATTTCGGTGCTTTTTCAAATCTTTCAAAATGACCAACTTCGACAATCATTGAAAGGGCTGTATGTGTCTTAATCCCAAGAAGACAACTCATATGTTTTACTTTTTCTTCGTATCTTTCTACTGATGCAAATTCCTCTATTCTTTCATCAAATCTGCTGATTTTTTCTGTTAAATATTCATACGTCAGAAGATATTCATCTAAAGCTTCTCTTTGTAAATCTGACAATTCTAAGGTTTTTAACCATTTCAGATGTGCAATCGTCCAATAAGTTTTTCCGCCTTCAAAACGTTTTCCCTATCTTAAAATAAACGTAAGCATCTGTTGTTTTACCTTTTTAAGATACAGCTTTTGGTCATCACGCATTCTAATATATTCCTTAACATCATTGTCATCATTATCTGGAACATATACTTCACTATAAGTATGAAATGCCAGACATCTGGCTATATTTGCGGCATCTCTTTTATCAGTTTTTACATGATGTGTATTAGTTACAGCCATTGTACTTGGAGCCAATATTTTGCAATCTACAGCATGATCTTTTAGTTGCTGATACAAAGAATAACCCAAACATCCTGCCTCATATCCACAAACAAATGAAACCTCACCTTCATATCTTGAACGAACCTGTTCCATATATTTAAGAACAAGTTTGTAATCTGATGGTATTGTCTGTTTATATTCAACCTTATCTGTATCATAACTGTAACAACAAAGTGTGTACTGTTCCTTGTGGACATCCATCCCAACATAAACTATACTATTCATATGTGACCTCCTATTGTATGCGGTAATCCCTGTTACCTTATTATTCGTTCAAATAATATTTTACAGGTAAATCCACGAATCTACAATTGTGAGGTCACTTCATATTGTCTCCATCCGAATCACTAATGCCCAGATGTTATTGGAAACCACAAATTATGCCGTAAATGAAATTGCACGCATTGTCGGTTATGATAACCCACTGTATTTTAGCCGACTGTTTCATAAACAAAAAGGCTGTTCACCATCTGAATATCGAAAACTTTTAAAATGAACCAATAAAAGAGGCTTTTTGAGTGAATGATTCTCATTATCAACTGCTCCAGCTCTTTTACCGGCAAATAAGCTGCCTGCACCGGAATCAAAACACTGTCCGATACTGTCAGCGAATTGACCGTTATCATTCCTAAACTTGGCATACAGTCAAGTCCCTCTTTATGATGGATGATTCCTTTCGTTACATCCACCTCCTTGTCCATGATGATCTGCTCCATGATACTCGGAAGTGCAACTTCCCGTTCATCCGGATTTTCAATTCCGATAGATTCCCGGCTTGTCCCACGATTTAAAATTTGAGACATGACATATCTCAAATTTTGTCATCCTCTCTAATGATTTCAGATAACTTCGCAGATCTTTTTTTGTCCCAACATGCCTTGAAACAATAACGCCCATGTTCTGCATCTCCTTTCCTAAAATTCAAAAGGCATCCCTGTTAGGAATGCCCTTATATAAAAATAGGGACACTCTGTTGCAAGTATCCCTACATTCATCATAATTGATGATCTCTATTCACTTTTATATACAAAATTGTATTTCAAGTATCCAGGTCAAGTACCACAGACACCTCCACTTTACGAACTTGTACTTTTTCTTTATGATTTACACCAACTTCATTAAAAGTCCAAAACTCTGTAAAGTGCGTAAATTCAAGGATTTCTACATATCTTTCCGTTGTAAGCAAACCACCGTCTCCACATGTACCGTCTGCGGGAACATATCCACATTGCTCATCCTCTTCATCGCATACCCATTCTCCTGGAACACTACCAGATCTCTTGCAAAACTCGTCGGCTTGCATGAAATATAAACAATATTTTCCACACCATAGTCGATGATCTTACGGAGTGCTTTCGGATGAATGCCATCGCGTGGCGGATCGAGAATGATAAAGTCCGGTTTTTCGGAAATGTCATCTAAAACTTTTAAAACATCACCTGCAATAAATTCACAGTTGGTCAATCCATTTGCGGCTGCATTTTCCTTTGCGGCTTCTACTGCTTCTGCTACGATTTCGACACCGATGACCTTTTTTGCTATCGGAGCAATGATCTGTGCGATCGTACCGGTTCCGCTATATAAGTCAAAAACGACTTTGTCTTTTAGAGAATCTTCATTGATAAAATGATTCTTTACAGAACTTTCATGATCAACTCTTTCGTCAAAAGAAGAATTATTTGATTCTTCTTTGTCGAAAGTATCTATATATTTTCTATCCGATGTCTTACCCAAAAGCTCACTTTTCTGCTCTTGTTCAAAAGACGAATCTGCTAAAATATACTCACGGGCACGGCTGTATAATACTTCCGCCCCTTTGGAATTTGTCTGAAAAAAGGAAAATGGTGAGATCTTAAAATGCAATCCTAATATTTCTTCCGTAAAAGAATCTGTTCCAAAAAGGATTTCCGTCTTATCACTTTTTACTACATCACCTAAACTGTCATTTGTGATCAATAAAAATCCGATCAATTTGCCCTCTAATGGGAGATTTTGTAATTGCATACATAATTCCGACCAGTCATATTCTTTTTGTGAAGAAACGACTAAAGCTACCAGAAGTTCTTTTGTCGAGCTGGAACGACGTACCAGCAAATGACGTAAAATTCCCTCATGACGATTTTTATTATAATGGGGTATCTGCTTTTCTTTGCAATAATCCCTGACACAGCAAAGCACCTTTGTAAAATCATCGTGTACGATCTTACAACAGTCTGCATCTAAAATGTCATGCATACTGCCCTTCTTATGCAGTCCTAATGTCAACGGACCATCTTTGACTTCATCTCCAAAAGAAAATTCCATCTTATTACGATATCCATATACCTCAGGACTGGCTAAGATGCCGTCATAAAGAAATGGTTCTTCTCCATTGTAAACCGGCTCGATCAGATCCAAAACCTGTCTTTTCTTTAATTCTAACTGCTTGTCATAAGGTAATGACTGATATGTGCATCCGCCACAGATACCAAACCTTGGACAGGCAGGTGGTTGTGTTTCCTGTGCAGATGCTTCAACAACTTCCAACAGTCGTCCCATGCACTTATCTTTTCTGGCTTTTTTGATCGCAAATCGTACTTTTTGCCCTTCTATTCCGCCTTTTACCTGAACTTTAACCATTTCTGCCGGAATTTGTTCCTGTAAACCGGATAGATTGCTTTCAAAATTCTTAGAAATGCTGACATTGCTATCTGAATCTTTTTTAGTATCTGCTATGTTCGAATCTATATCCGAATCAGCTTTCGCTTCCGTTTTTTCTACCGTATGGTTATCAATTACAGTAATGATCGCTTTATTTGGAAAATTAACTTTTTCAATGATTCCCTCATAAATCTGTCCTTTTTTCATAAATAATTATTCTCCATTTTCTAATATCATTTCAACTCAAAAACTCATGAATTCGCAACGCAAGAGAACTTGTTTTCCCGGCACCGGCTTTTCGTTGCAACACATTATTTTACAGCTACATTGCCAAGAATGGTCAACTGGCTTGCAAATTCCTCAATGCTTGCAATCGCATTGCCCACACCGGGATCATTCAGATTTCCCTCGACATCTACAAAGAAACGATACTCCCATTGTCTGTTTTCGATCGGGCGGGATTCGATCTTTGTCAGGTTTAAGTCATTATAATAAAAGTTTGCAAGCATATTGTACAATGCTCCGACCTGATGTTTCACTTCAAAACAAAGGCTTAACTTGTTCGCATTTGACAGATACACTTTTTGATTTGTAATGATAATAAAACGTGTGTAATTCTGATTTTCATAATTGACAGCTTTTTGCAAAATCTCTAACCCAAACTTTTTTGCAGCTCGCGCACTTGCGATTGCTGCCTGTGTGCGATCTCCATCCTCTGCTACTTTTTTTGCGGCTCCTGACGTACTTGAATAGCTTTTTGTAGACATATAACTGTGTTCCTCTAAAAACTTTGCACTCTGCATCAGACCTTGTGGATGAGAATATACCATTTTGATATCTTCTAACTTTGTTCCCGGAAGTCCGAGCAGATCCTGTTCTACTTTAATCACATGTTCCGCTACGATCGTCACATCATAATCTACTAACAGATCATAAATATCCGTAATACCACCGGTTGAAGTATTTTCAATCGGAAGAACACCATATTTTGCCTCTCCGTTTGCTACCATTTCCATCACTTCACGAAATGTATTTTTATGAAAAGCAGATATATTCATTCCAAACACATCTTCCATTGCCTGTTCCGTAAATGCACCATGTTCTCCAAAGCAGACCACTCTTGTGTCCGCATCAGCATCTAAGCTTTTGACCTGACGAAAAGGGATTTCATTGACAGCAGGACCAAGCGCCTGATACTGGTACTTTCTGCTGATTGACATGATCTGACGAAAAAGGTCCTCGATTCCCATCTTATTAAATTCATCTTTTCCCAATGCACGAAGAGATTCTATCTTCTCTTCCTCTCTCTTTGGATCTAAAACTTTTTTTCCGGTACTTCTTTTATAGGCAGCAACATCTGTCGCTACTCCCATTCTTTCCTGAAAAAGCCGCACGATCTCTTTATCAATTTCATCAATTTTTTTTCTGCTCTCTGCTAGATCAATAACCATATTTATACTCCTTTATCTTTATTATTTTTTCAACTTTTATCCGAAAAAGCCTCTTTTGTTACCGTAATACAAAAGATCTTTCTTTTCTCCTTGGCTCATCATATCATCATTGTGCCAATCAAAGAAACGATCCAGGCTGCTGCCCATGCAACTACACATTGAAAGAACACAACACCGACAGCCCATTTTCTGCCCATTTCTCTACGGATAGATGCAATTGCCGCCACACATGGTGTATATAACAGACTAAATACAAGTAAAGAAGCAGCTCCAAGGGAAGAAATCGCTGTTGTCACGGAATTTCCAAATAAGATCTGTAAAGATGATACAACACTCTCTTTTGCCATAAATCCACTGATCAAAGATGTGCATATTCTCCAGTCCCCGAGTCCAAGTGGCTGAAACAAAGGTACCAGTATGCCGGAAATTGCGGCCAATATACTATCTTTTGAGTCTTTTACCAAATTAAAGTGAATATCAAAACTTTGCAAACACCATATACAGATCGTTGCAATCAAAATAACAGTAAATGCTCTCTGTATAAAATCTTTTGCTTTTTCCCATAGTAACTGCACTACATTGCGCATTCCCGGCATTCGATAGTTCGGCAGTTCCATAACAAACGGAACGGCATCTCCATGAAACAATGTTGTACGATAGATCAATGCAACACATATTCCGATCAGAATTCCCAGAAAATACAATCCGGCCATGATAAGTCCGCCCTTCTTTGGGAAAAATGCACTGACAAAGAAGGAATAAATCGGAAGTTTTGCCGAGCAACTCATAAACGGCGTCAAAAGAATTGTCATTTTACGGTCTCTTTCACTTGGCAATGTTCTTGTTGCCATCACAGCAGGAACCGTACATCCAAAACCGATCAGCAAAGGCACGATACTTCGTCCAGATAAGCCAATCTTTCGAAGCAACTTATCCATAAAAAATGCAACTCTGGCAATGTATCCGCTATCTTCCATAATCGATAAAAAGAAGAACAGTGTCACAATGATCGGCAGAAAACTCAATACACTTCCCACGCCGGCAAAAATACCATCTATCACAAGACCATGCAGAACTTCATTTACTTTTGCTGCACTTAATGCCTGGTCTGTCATCGCAGTCAGCCGGTCAATGCCAAGCTGTAAAATATCCTGTAAGAAAGCACCTATCACATTAAAGGTCAGATAAAAAACAGCCAGCATGATCATTACAAAACATGGAATAGCCGTATATTTTCCTGTCAGAATACGGTCAATTTTCTGACTGCGGATACGTTCCCTGCTCTCTTTTGGTTTCACTACAGTACTTTCACAAATTCGCTCTATAAAATTAAAGCGCATATCTGCAATTGCTGCACTTCTGTCAAGACCTCTTTCTTTTTCCATTTGTAAGATCAGATGCTCCAATGTTTCTTTTTCATTTTCATCTAATTGCATCTTTTCTAAGATCAATTCATCGCCTTCGATCAGTTTTGTAGCTGCAAAGCGGATCGGAATTCCCGCATTTTGTGCATGATCTTCAATAATATGACAGACTGCATGAATACAGCGGTGAACAGCTCCTCCAAATTCATTTTCTCCGCAAAAGTCCTGCCTTCCCGGTCTTTCCTGATACTTTGCAATATGTAAAGCATGACGTACCAATTCATCAACGCCCTGATTTTTTGCTGCAGATATCGGCACAACCGGTACACCGATCAGGTTTTCCATTTTATTGATATCAATCGAACCCGCATTACCCGTCACTTCGTCCATCATATTTAATGCAATGACCATCGGAATATCCATTTCTAACAGCTGCATTGTGAGATATAGATTGCGTTCGATATTCGTCGCATCAATAATATTAATGATTGCTTTAGGATGATTATCAAGAACAAAATTTCTCGAAACAATCTCTTCACTGCTGTAGGGTGACATTGAATAAATACCGGGAAGATCTGTGATCAATGTTTCCGGATGATTTCTGATCGAACCGTCTTTTCGGTCTACCGTTACTCCCGGAAAATTACCAACATGCTGATTAGATCCTGTCAACTGATTAAACAAAGTTGTCTTACCACAATTCTGATTACCGACCAAAGCATATGTCAGCTTTTCATCTTCCGGCAAAGGATTTTCATCTGCTTTAACATGATATTTTCCTTCTTCTCCTAACCCCGGATGTGCTTCCCTGCTGATCTTGCCGGGACCCTCATGGCTTCTTGCACGCTTTTGAATCGGCTCTACTTCAATCTGTCTGGCTTCTGCCAAACGGAGTGTCAACTCATATCCATGGATCTGCAATTCCATCGGATCTCCCATCGGAGCAAACTTTACAACTGTCGTCTCTGCTCCCGGGATCACTCCCATATCCAAAAAATGCTGTCGTAATGCACCGTTTCCACCAACCGTTTTAATCCGTGCACTTTCTCCTATCTCCAAATCTTTTAATGTCATCTTAATTTTATCTCCTATTGTATTACTGCATAACACATTATTCATTTTTAATGTGGCTTTTTCTATGTTTCTAACATTTCTTTTTCTATACTGTTAAAGCAAATTTTTCTAATCAAAAATCTGCTTTAACAGCATAATCTTTTTAAGTATAACACATTTTAGCCATACATGTAAAAAAGATTTAAAACAGAATATAACTGCTTTAAATCTTTTTTCTTAATATATTTCTTTTAGGGTGACAGCTTCAAAAACTCTTTTTATTTTATTCCTTTTAATTGTAAAAGTTCTTCTTTAGAAGCTTGCATACCAAATGACATGATGCATGCACCTGCGGCACCTGCCTGAATCACTTCTTTGATATTTTCAGACGAAATGCCACCGATCGCATAGACCGGTATCTGTGCTTCCTTGCATATTTGTTGCAATGCTGTAATCCCTCTTGGCTTTAGTCCCTTTTTACAATCAGTTGTAAAAATATGACCATAGAAAACATAATCTGCACCAAGTTCCTGTGCTTTTTGCAACTGCTCCACAGAATGTGTTGACATTCCTTTTAAAGTAAAGGAATTTAATTCTTTCCGATAACGGATCGCATCAGGAACAGACAAATGGATCGCATCTGCCATAAGATCTTTTGCAACAGGAAGAAATTGATGCAAAATGCATTTTGTCTTACTGCCTTTACAGATTGCAAGAACGTCTTTTGCCAGTTTCTGATATTCCTTTGCATTCAGATCCTTTTCCCGAAGCACGATCGCATCTGCATTGCATTCCACTAGTAGACGGATCTGTTCTAAAAAATCTCTTTTACAGAGCTTTCGGTTCGTTACAACAATTAATTTACACATAGATATAATCACTCATTACAGGCTGTAGGCCTTCGCTTTCGATTGCTTCAAACACTTCCTTGACGTTTCTTCCATCGGAAATCTCAAACTGTGCATCTCCGACATTGTCATTACCTTCAATATGTTCTCCGATTCCAACCGATACACCTGCTGAAATCTTTGTGGCAGCAATCCTGATCACATTGTTACGGACACGCTCACACTCTCTTGTTGAGATCGTAATGCTTGCAAATGGCATAAAGATGCGATATGCCGTAATGACTTGCAAAAGCTGTGGTTCATGTACATCCTTCGGATTGATCTTATCATTGTTGATGATCGGACGCAGTCTCGGACACGAAAATGCAATTTCAGCATGCGGATATTTTCTTTGCAAGAGATATGCATGATATCCGGTTGCCAAAGCATCTTTCCGAAAATCATCAAGACCTAATAACGCAGCAAAGCCTACTCCACGCATACCACCTTTTAATGCTCTTTCCTGTGCATTCAGGCGATATGGGAAAATCCGCTTGTGTCCGGCTCGATGAAGGGTCTCATATTTATCTGAATTATATGTTTCCTGAAAAACAGTAACATAATCCGCACCACATTGATGCAGATATGCATATTCATCCGAATTCATAGGATATACTTCCAGACCGATCACTTTGAAATATTTGCGGGCAATCTGACAGGCACGTCCTATATATTCTACATCTGACATTTTCTTACTTTCTCCTGTCAGGATCAAAATCTCCTGTAAACCGGTTTTTGCAATTGCCTGCATTTCTTTCTCAATCTGTTCATCATTTAATTTTGCACGACGAATCTTGTTATGGCAGTTAAAGCCACAATAAATACAGTAATTTTCACAATAATTCGATATGTATAATGGGGTAAACAAATATACGCTGTTTCCAAAATGCTTTCTTGTTTCCAGCATTGCTTTTTCCGCCATTTCTTCCAGGAACGGATCGGCTGCCGGTGAAAGCAGTGCCGCAAATTCTTCCGGCCCTTTCTCTTCTTTATCCAGTGCACGTCTTACCTGTGCAGCCGTATATTTGCTGTAATCATACTGGTTCATCGCCGAAATAACCTGATCCATAACGGTGGAATCCTCCAGCACTTCCATATCGTCCATATATTTCATATGGTCGACTCGCTTTTTTTTCATATCCTCTAATATTTCTTCATTTAAAATACTTTCGTTTATTTCCTTTGGCATAATTCACAGTTTCCTTTCCTAGTCATTTAAAAATCCCGTCAGCGGAGATGATGCACTTGCCTTGTCTATCACTCTTCCAAGTCCTGCAAGATATGCCTGTCTTCCTGCCTGAATTGCATTTTTAAATGCTTCT
>ERZ860148.1142-NODE-1142-length-16988-cov-2.251284_pt1 | contig 16988 bp, 17 predicted proteins | sample MGYA00509981_ERZ860148 | MGnify/ENA primary metagenome ERZ860148 (study PRJEB30046, sample SAMN00715199) | human gut metagenome | study: EMG produced TPA metagenomics assembly of the A metagenome-wide association study of gut microbiota in type 2...
GCTCTTTTTTTTTGTATGAGGTTTCGTATGAAAGAAATTGAAATTAAACTCGACGGTCATTCTGTGTTCTCGCCGAGTTCGAGCGAAATGTGGCTGAATTGTTCGGGTAGTTTATTGGCGAATCTAGCAATACGTTCGGCAGAAGGCAGTAGCTCTTCTGAGGCCGCCGCAGAAGGTACGGTTGCACATGAGATGGCAGAGATATGGTTACGCAGTGGTAAGCGTCCCATTGAGCATCTTGGCGATATACGAACCGTAGACGGCTTTGAGGTTGAGGTTACGGAAGAGATGCTGGACTATGTGGCTGAATACGTCAACTGGTGTAACGACCAAGAAGGTGATAAGTTCGTGGAGGTCAAGGTTGATTTCAGCCATTTAACGCCTATTCCCAATCAGACTGGTACGTCTGACCACGTTTGTTGCAGTGACGAGAAGCTGACCATCACCGACCTGAAATACGGCATGGGCGTTACGGTTGACGCTGAAAACAACACGCAGTTGCAGATATACGCACTTGGTGTACTGCATGACTTCGGCTTCCTGTATGACTTCAAGACTGTTGAGATGCGCATTTGTCAACCACGCCTGAATCACTTCTCAACGTGGGAAATTACTGTCGACGAACTGCTCAAGTTTGGTGAATACGTCAAGGAACGCGCGAAAGCTGCGCTTGAACCGAACGCCGAACGCGTCGTCACCGAGAAAGGTTGCCGCTGGTGTCGCGTGAAAGCTCAATGCCCTGAGCAAGCGCGTTATATCGAAGAGCTAATCGGTGACAAATTTGACGCAGAAGAACCTGTTTCAGAGCGAATTCAAAACGACACTTATCTGGCAAAATTGCCTGAAATTGACGAGTTGAGCATGGAAGATGTCGAAAAGATTTACAGTAAAATCAAAATAGTTACATCTTTCTTCAATGAAATTGAGAAAAAACTGCTTGACTTCGCCCTGAAAGGCGGTAAAATGCACTCATACAAGTTAGTCAGCGGTAGGAAACAACGGAAGTGGGTTGACGAAGCCCACACTCTTAATTTTATCCAGCAAGATACGGTATTTGATTTGGATGAGTTCCAACCAAGACAACTTGTTACTGTGGCGCAAGCCGAGAAACTCTGCAAACGTCACAAAATCGACTTCGAGCCGCTCCGCGCTCTGGTAGATGAATTAAGTGGAAGACCCACCATCGCGCCAGTCGAGGACAAGCGACCTGCTTTGAAAATTGTCGATATGGATTCGAAGTTCGAAGACTAAAGAGATGTGAGCGTCACTCTTTCAAATCAAACGCTTGACAGGTCATTAACCAGTCGTCAGTGGCCTGTCTTGAACAATGGATGTGGTCTGGTATCGTTTTCAAGCTCCTTCGATAACAGCGTTGCTTTGGCGAGCAACCATCCGCCCTATTCAGAGTGTAATATCAGTTGGTAGATGGCCTGCCTTGGAAGCAGGAGGTCGTAGGTTCGAGTCCTACCACTCTGACCAGTTATTTGCTACCGTGTGGGCGGCAAACCAAAGAAAGCCCATGTAATTTTTAATATGTTAGGAAATAAAATGTCAAATATTGAGCGTAAAGTTGGTTGTTTGGTTGAGTACAAAGACGGTACAGTGATGTTGAAAAACGTGCCTACATGGTATGCACGAATTGACCATCCCCGTGCTTTTGAAGAAGGTGATAAGAAGAAATACAGTCTGACCGCCTTCTTGAACAAAGAAGAACACGCCAAAGAAATCAAAATCCTCGAAGACCTGATTCGTCAGCACATGGCGAAAGGCGAAGACTGGGAAGACGTTGCAGTTAAAAACCGTTGCTTGTTAGACGGTAGCCGCGTTAAAAACCTCCCCGAAGACAGCGATATTCCAGACTTCTATCGCATCCGTTTCTCCGCCAATGAAAGTTTTCCTCCTGCCGTCCGTAACAGCGCAGGCACTAAGCTGAACCGCCGCGTCCCTGAAGACATGGAAGAAATTGAAGAATTGAACCGCAATGGTCGTCACATGACAATTCTGTTCGACTTCTACGGTTGGAAAAGTCCGAAATTCGGTGCTGGTATGACTCTGAATCTGCAAGCAGTTCAGGTTCACAACAAGCAAACCGATTTGAAACTCGGCTCAAGCGGTGTTAACGAGGGTGACGACGCTGATTGGGATACCGAAGAAGAGTTGTAAATCAACACCCATCACCCAGCAGGAATTAACCTGCTGGGTATTTTATTATCTATTGGTACTGACACACTTCCGTGACGGCTGCTGTTGTCTAACCAATCACAAAAGGAAATCATCATGTTTGACTATCGCTCAAACGTCGTAATCATGGATATTGAATGTTATCCTAACTACTTCTTGGTCGCATTCCGCGACACTTTAAATCCAGAAAAAACCAAGCATTTTGAGATGCGCAACGACTCCAATAAGCTCGATACAGCAGGTATTAAGCAATGGTTGCGCTCATCAACTGTAATCACTTTCAACGGTAATCATTACGACATGCCGCTGCTTATGTACGCCTTAGAGGGTGTCAGCAACGCCGAGCTTAAAGAAGCGTCCGATTTGTTAATTGGCGCGGATTATATCGATGAGTTTGGCAAGAAGCAGAAACGCGAAGCCTTGCGCTCTTGGGAATTTATGCACCTGTATGAGCTTGAATATCCGTCATACATGCAGCATATTGATATTTTCGAAATCCCGACTGGTACACTTAGCCTGAAGGCGTATGCCGCCCGAATCGGTTGTCAGAAGCTTCAAGACCTCCCGATTGATGCCGACAAGACCCTATCTCTTATCGAGATGGACGACATTGCAAAATACTGTGATAACGATACGGCGAACACTCTGCGCTTGTATGAAACAGTGAAGGCACAAGTAGACTTGCGTATTGAGATTTCGAAGCAATATAAAATTGACGTTCGTTCCAAGTCGGACGCGCAAGTTGGCGAGGCCATCTTTAAACACGTTATCGAAAAAGACCGTGGTCGTAAAATCTACAAGCCCGAACCGAATACGATTAAGCGTCGCTTCAAGTACGACATCCCCGAATACATTTATTTCGAGCATCCGACTCTGCAAGACCTGCATGACTTGTTGAAGCATACCGTGTTTGAAATCGAGCCTTCTGGTCATGTTAAGATGCCGAAAGAATTGGCTTCCATGAAGATTCAGATTGGTAAAGGTCTCTACACAATGGGCATCGGCGGCCTGCATTCGAACGAGAGCGGTCAAGCCATTATCGCCGCCGAAGACGAAATTATTTGTGACGCGGACGTAACATCATATTACCCGTCCATCATTATTAACGGCGGTTACTATCCTGAAAACTGCGGCCTTCCATTTCTGCGAAACTACACGCGATTCCGCGATGACCGCGCGAAGTGGAAGAAGCTCCCAGAGAAACAGACCATCTGTAACACATACAAGATTGTTCTGAACGGTTCGTTCGGTAAACTGTCGTCAATTTACAGCTTCTTGTACAGCCCGAAAATGATGATTCAGGTGACTATCACAGGTCAGTTGTGCCTGTTGATGCTCATCGAGCGCATTGAAAAAGCTGGTTTACGCATTGTGTCGGCTAACACCGATGGTATTGTAATTTACGGCAAGAAGGATGATTTCTGGAAGGCTGAGCGTGAGATTCACTTGTGGGAAATTGAAACTGGTTTCAACATGGAATTTACTCAATACTTGGCAATTTACAGCCAGTCTGTGAACAGCTATCTCGCCCTGAAAGCACCGTCTAAAGGTGAAACAAAACTCAAATGGAAACGTAAAGGCGATTACGCCGAACGCGGCTTGAGCCAGTCTGGTAACGGCCAAGTCTGTATCGAGGCTGTGATGGCCTACCTTGGGCGCGGAATCCCTATTCGCGAGACTATCGAAGGTTGTACGGACTTCCTCAAATTTACGAACTTCCAGCAGGTAAAAGGCGGCGCATACAAAGACGGCAAGTATCTCGGTAAGGTTGTGCGCTGGTACTACTCAACGAAGACAGACACAACCATCGTGAATTCAAAGGGCAATAACGTTCCGTTGACGAAGGGCGCAATGCCAGCTATGGATTTACCTGATGAATTCCCGTCAGACATCGATTACGACTGGTACGTCCGCGAAGCATACTCAATGCTTGACCGTCTCGGCATGCGTGGTGTACCGAAAGAAGCGCAAGCCTTTGGTCTTGTCAAAGGCGGCGGTATCAAGTGGGGTCGTCGTGACGGCCAGCAGACATGGCATCGCATCGACCTGTCGACTAAAGACGCGTTGTGCGAAGCACGTCTTAAAGACCGCCATGATGAATGGGTTTATGCGGATGAGTTACCAGCAGATAGTCGGGTCTGCGGTAAATGTAAGCGCAAATGAAATCACTGAGCCAACGCGAAAGCCGCATTGAGAAAACCAGCCGCCTACTTGCTGAAAAGCGCGGCTGGTTTCAAGTCAAAATTGAACGCAGCAGTGTGAATGGTTTCCCCGACCGACTGTTTATTAAAAACGGGAACACCATTTACGTTGAGTTCAAGAATGATGTTGGCAAATTGCGTCCCGAACAGGAACGAGTAATTGACACTATGCGTAAACACGGAGCGAGTGTTTACGTCATTTCCACTCTGGAGGAAGCTGATGTCATATTTAGATAAATTGAAATCACGTTTTGACAACGTTGAGTTGGGTGAGCATCACTTGGATGAATATCAACTCACCGCCATCGAGTTCTTGAAGACTCACCCAAGAAGCGCATTGTTCATCGACACTGGTCTTGGCAAAACGGCAATATGTCTCAAATTAATACGAGACCTCATTGATGACGACAAAATCAACAAAGTGCTGATTATTGCCCCTTTGAAAGTAGCCAACCAGACATGGGGTGATGAAATATCAAAATGGCATTTTTCCGCTCCGCTGTCACATAAACTGGTGCGAGCAGAACACATTATTGAGGCGGTAAACGCATACGCGCGTAATGAGAAAACACGTCCGTTTAACGAATCTGACCTGAAGAAAATAAGCCGAAAGGTAAACACTAGGGTTAATAAGTTTTTGAAAAATAACCCTGACGTATCAGAGTCCGACAAAAACACCCTTATTGCCAAAACACAACTTGCCGTTGAAAAAGAATATCGCAAATGGTTGACCGAGAAAGCTCGTGTTGAGGCTGCTGGTATTCAGATTCGAAAATACGAGCGTGAATGTCCTACGGTGATACACATCATAAATCACGAGATGGTTGAATGGCTTGTGAATGCGTGGGGTGCTAATGATTGGATTTATGATTGCGTCATTTATGATGAGAGTGACGGTATCAAGGATGCGACAACGAAGCGTTGGAAGGCACTCGATTCAATCAGGCATAAAACAACCCACTTTTACGAACTCACTGCGACACCAGCGGCTGAAAATCATCTCGGTCTGTTTGCGCAGATAAAATTGCTCGATGGGGGTAAGCGTTTAGGTCGTACCATGACCGAGTACAAAGAGCGATACTTCAACGTTAATCCTTACAATTACAATTACAAAATCACTTTGAAAGAAGGCGCGGCGGATGCGATTGCCGATGCTATCGCCGACATCACGCTTGTGATGAAACAGGAAGACTATCTGAAGGATATTCCGCCCTATGTGGTGGAAGACGTTCTGTATGAGTTGCCTGAGAAACAAAGGGAATTGTATAATGCTATGAGCAAGACGGGTATGATTGAAGTTGATGGTCGTGAAATCATCGCCGAACAAGCAGGTTCGGTATTGCAGAAGATGATGCAAATCTGTGCAGGTTTTGTATACGAAGGGACTGAAAGCATTAGCGACTTCGGTGCTGTTGTTAAAGACAGACAAATACATTATCTACATACGGCAAAAATCGAGGCTTTGCGTGAGTTAATGAAGCGTCATCCAGACGAAAACTTCCTGATTTCATACTACCATCAAGGCAGTCTTGCATTATTGCAAAAACACTTCCCTGAAGCCATTAAGATGGATAGGCAAGGCACACAAAAGGCTGCATGGAATCGTCGTGAGATTAAGATGTTGCTCATGCACCCGAAATCTGGCGCACATGGCCTGAACCTACAAAAAGGTGGTCATATCGTAATCAACTTTGACGTATATTTCTCTTACGGTCAGTATTACCAGTTCTTGCGTCGCCTTGCTCGACGTGGGCAGGAGAATGACAAAGTGCTTGTCTACAACCTACTGGCTGAAAGAACCTATGACGTGGTTGTTAAGAAGGCTTGTTGGGAAGGTAAACAAAACACACAAAACGTATTTTTTGAACTGATACAGAAATGCAAAAAGGCTTTAAAGCATGGCTAACATGAAAAAGGCATCGACAGCATTATTGCTGGGTAATGGAACAAATGCCACGCTGACAATAGACGATATTTTGAGTAAGGGCGTGACTATTAAACAGGCCGCCCTGATTTTTCACGTCCATAACACAGAACTCGGCAACCTTGTGCGAAAGGCGAAGATTCAACCATCTGGTACACGCAACGGTGCTGATATTTATGCTATTCGAGATATTGCGAGTGTATGCGTTCCGCCTGTTTGGACGGACGAGGAATGGGAGGAAGTGTTCCATAAGGGGCATTTCCCCATTGCGCTTAAAAAGGACTTCTGGGCGGCGAAAAAGGCGCGTCTGAGCTATCTTATCGAGGCTGGTGAGTATTGGCATACCTCCGAAGTGATTGACGCTGTATCTGAGCTTAATAAGACCTTTGCAATGGGTGTCAAACTTATTCCCGACACCATAGACCGTCTGACATCACTCACTCCTGAGCAACGAACCCTTATCGTGGAGTTACTCGACGAGGTGATGGAAGGCGTTGCTAAATCAGTGGTTGATAAGTTCGGCGAACGTGCGCAGAAAGAGCGTGCTGCCCGTTATGAAGATTTAACAGGAGAACAAGTAAATGACGTTGATGAGCGAGAACTCGAAGACCTTTAAACATATCGGGCAGTACGGAAGTCTGTCCGATATGTTTGTTGAATTGGCCTCAATCTTACAACCTCCAGAACGCCTCACTGTATCCCAGTGGGCTGAGAAATACCGTTACGTCAATAATCGCGGTTCATATGTTGGTTATTGGAAGAACTCAACCACTCCATACATGATTGAGCCGATGGATATGTTGAGCAGCCCGATTCACGATGGTGTAATTATGGCCGCTCCTGCGCAATGTGGTAAGACTGATGCGCTGATTGTCAACTGGACTGGGTACTCTATACACGGAGACCCTATGGACATGCTGATTATCAACCCGACATCCGCGATGAGCCGTGACTTCTCCAAACGTCGTGTTGATAAACTGCTGCGTGATACCAAAGAGTGCGGTGAGTTGCTCAACGGAGACCGCGACGCTGATAATATCAGCGACAAACATTTCCAAAACGGCGTATTCCTGTCATTGGCACACCCAAGCGTATCCGAACTGGCAGGTCGTCCAATTCCGCGTGTCATGCTTACCGACTACGACCGCATGGATGATGACATTGGCGGCGACGGTTCGCCTTACGACTTGGCCGCCAAACGTACAACGACGTTTGGCTCGTATCGCATGTGCTTGGCCGAGAGCAGCCCTAGCCGACCAATCGAAGACCCTAACTGGGTTGAAGTGGCTGGCTCACACGAAGCCCCTCCGACTAAGGGTATTTTCGCGCTCTATAATCGAGGTGACAGACGCAGATGGTATTGGGCTTGCCCGCACTGTTCTGAGCGCTTCGAGGGTACATTCTCGATGCTCAAATGGGATGAGAAAGCCACGAACATGATTGATATTGCGGCTTCAACCTATTTGCAATGCCCTAAATGTTTTGGTCGAATTGAACAATCACAACGGCACGCCATGCAGCAAACAGGCGTGTGGGTTCAAGACGGCATGTATTTCAACCGACAAGGCGAGTTGGTAGGTAGCCCGCGTAAAACCCGCATTGCGTCCTTCTGGCTGCGCGGCGTGGCCGCAGCATTCGTAAACTGGGGTCAACTGGTTACAATGTATCTGGCTGCTGAAGAAGAGTTTAAAACCACTGGCTCGGAAGAGGCGTTGCAGAAGTTTTACAACACCGACTTGGCTGAACCGTACATTCCGAAATCACAAGTTTCACAACGATTACCCGAACACCTGAAAGACCGCGCGATTGACATCGGTGAACGCGTTGTTCCTATCGGCGTTCGAAATTTGATTGCGTGTGTCGACGTACAGAAGAACAGATTCGTTGTTCAAGTGCATGGCATTTCTGCTGGTGCGCCGTTCGATATTACAGTGATTGATAGGTTTGATATTCGTAAATCTGCGCGTGTTGACGCTGACGGCGACAATTACTTCGTCCGACCAGCAACATTCTTCGAGGACTGGTCTTTAATTGAAACTGAAGTAATGGATAGGCTGTACCCTCTGGCCGACGGCAGCGGACGACGTATGGGTATTACGATGACTGTTTGTGACAGTGGTGGTTATGCGCGTGAAAAAGGCGAAAGCGTTACATCCATGGCTTACGATTTCTATCGTAGCCTGAAGAATAAGCGTAAAGCCGCCCGATTCCACTTGGTGAAGGGTGTCGTTACACCGAACTCACCACGAGCATTTATCACATATCCAGATGCAACCAAAAAGGACGCACTCAGCGCAGCGCGTGGTGATGTACCAGTCTTGATGCTCAACTCGAATATGCTGAAAGACACCTTGTCGAACAGGCTTGATTCAACCGAAGTGGGACATGGCCTGATTACCTTCCCAGACTGGTTGTCAATCGAGTTCTATCAGGAGTTATGCGCCGAGATACGAAGCCCTACGAAATGGGAAAAGATTCCGCACCAAAACAACGAAGCGTGGGACTTGCTGTATTACTGTATCGGCGTATCAATCTCAAAACTGTTGATGATTGACCGTATCGATTGGGCGAATCCGCCGCCGTTGTTCGACGAATGGAATAAAAACCCATTGGTTTATGCTCCAGTTGATGCAACGGACGAAACAGGAGATAATGTTGTCATTCATGATGCCCAACAATCTTATTCCGAGTTGAGTTGGGATGAAATTAACAGATTACAGGGAGCGTAGTATGAGTTGTAATTGCACATCATACACACCAGAGCAATTAAAAGACGCGAAAGACGCGTATTTCCGCATTGCGTCTGGCCAAAACGTAACGGTGGTGATTGACCAGAATGGTGAGCGCATCGAGTATCAAAAGGCGAATTTATCTGTATTGGCGGATTTAATTCGTCGAATGGAGATGGAGCTACGCGCCTGCGGTATGCTTGACGGCGGACTGCATGGTCAAGGTTATCGTCCGTTGCGAGTATACTTCTAGGAGATATTATGTCAGGTATTGACGGATACAAATCACACGGCGGCACGGGTGGTCTTGATGGCGCAAACCGAACCAGCCGTGAAATGGCAACGTGGGAAGCATCTCCGTTGCCGATGGATGCGATGTTGCGTTTTGAAAAAGACATCATCGATGACCGCGCTCGCGACGTAGTTCTCAATGATGGTTACGCCAGTGGTGTTGTGGCCATTCATAAAGACAACATTGTCGGTTCTCAGTTTAAGCTGAACTCTCAACCAAACATTGACGTTCTTGGTGTTGATGATAATGAGTGGTTATACAACTTCCAGCGCATTGTTGAATCAAAATTCAATAACACGGCATCGAGTGCTAAACACTGGCTTGATGCCGCTGGTATTAAAGACTTTACCGCAATGGTTCGCCAAGCAGTTGGTGTGTTCTTAATACACGGCGAGGTTCTCGCTGCCGCTGAATGGATTACCGACCAAAAACGCCCATACGCAACGGCTATTCAGATGATTAGCCCAAAACGTTTGAGTAATCCGAACGGTCAGATGGATGACGCAACACTCAAAGCAGGTATTGAACGTGATAAATACGGTAGACCTGTTGCATATAACATCATGGAAGCGCACCCATACGATTACACTCAAACCGAGAAATTGTTTAAGTGGAAGCGTATTCCTGCTGAAACCAAGTGGGGTCGTAAGCAAATTATTCATATCATCGACCAACTGATGCCTGAACAAGTGCGCGGTGTGAGCGAGATGGTGAGTGTACTGAAACAAATGCGCATGACTCGTCGTTTCCAAGATGTTGAATTGCAACAGGCCGTCTTGCAGGCAACGTATGCCGCAAGCATTGAAAGTGATTTACCGCCACAAATGATTACTGAAATTATGGGCGGTAATCCAAACGGTGTGAGCTTTGATATTGCTGCCAAGTCAATGCTCGGCTCTATCCTGCAACATACTGCAACCCGTGATATTCAGTTGGACGGCGCACGAATCCCAGTGTTGCACCCGAATACTAAACTGAATCTGCAACAACTCGGTCAGCCGAGCGGTACGGGTTCTGAGTATGAGCAGTCATTACTGCGTCATATCGCAGCAGGTCTTGGTGTTAGCTACGAGCAGTTCTCACGCGACTACACCAAAACAAACTATTCCAGCGCACGCGCGAGTATGAATGAAACATTCAAATTCATGCAGTCACGCAAAAAGGCCGTCGCGGATAAATTTGCGACTGAGGTCTACCGCTTATGGTTGGAGGAGCAAATCAATAACGGTTCAGTCCCTTTGCCGAAGGGTAAAACCGCAGCGTGGATTTATGAGAACCCAGAAATCTTCGACGCTCTAGCGCAATGCTCATGGATTGGTGCGGCTCGCGGTCAAATCGATGAGATGAAGGAAACACAGGCAGCTATTCTCAAAACTAAGTTTGGTCTATCGACGCTTGAAATTGAAGCGGCTCGCATGGGTTACGACTGGCGTGAATTGTTGGCGCAACGTAAGCGCGAACAGGAGGAGATTGAACGCTTGGGTATTGTCATTGATGATGGCGCGGAAAAAGCTGTTGTAAACAAAAAATCTTCAAAATCTGGGGAGTCTGTTGATTCCGAAGATAAAAAAGGAGATAATTCCGATAACGAAAATTCGAAAGATGGCGAAAATGAGTAATTCAGTACATCCTATTGTTGCGTCTCTTGCCTCACAGCAAACGTTATATCTTGCTGTGCAGCAGGAGGCTGCTGGTAAATTTTTGACCGATTTGAACGTCAACATGACTAATCCAGTGTTGCAAACAGAAGAAGGCCGTGTCGACATGGTTAAACAAACTATGGCTCGAAGCATCGGTGCTTCTGCGGTGGGCGGCGTTACAATGTATGGCAGGATTGGTACAACAGCAGTAATTCCTGTATTCGGCGCATTGATAAATCGATTTAACGCGACTTTTGGTTTTATCACTGGCTACAACTATATCAAAAATGCAATCGCAACTGCATTGGCTGATGAGTCTGTCGATAACATTATCTTGGATATTAACTCTGGTGGTGGTGAAGTCGCTGGTTGTTTTGAAACAGTTGATTACATCAAAGCGGCTCGTTCGCAAAAAGAAATTCATGCCATCGTTGACAGTAATTGCTATTCTGCGGCATACGCGATTGCTTCGGCGTGTACGTCGATTAAGGCCACACCGAGCAGCGGAATCGGTTCTATCGGTGTTGTCGCCATGCACGCAAGTTACGAGAAAGCACTGGAAAAGGAAGGTATTTCCGTAACATTCATCAAAGCTGGTGAACACAAAGTTGACGGTAACCCATACGAAGACTTGACTGATTCTGTAAAAGCGGATATGCAAAAAAGAATTGACGCAATTTATAATAGCTTCGTATCATTAGTGGGTGCGAACCGTTCGCTTGCCGTTGACGATGTAGTAAAGACGCAGGCGGCGTGTTATACTGCGCAAGATGCAAAATCGATTGGTCTCATCGACGACGTAATTAGTGTCGAAGGGGCTGTTAAGTTAATCACGGAGGGACGTATGTCTAATGAAAATACAGTTCAGGCGGTAAACGAAACCAAAACTGAACAGCAGGCTCAAACGCCTCAAGCCCCTGTTGCCCAAGCCGATGTAAATGCTGAACGCAGCCGCATTCAGAGCATTATCACCGCCGAAGCAGCTACCAAGAACAGCAAATTGGCACATCATCTGGCATTCAACACCAGCATGAGTGTTGAAGATGCTATTCAGACCCTGAATGCCGCAGCGCAAGATGTTAAAGAGCAACCTGTTGCCCAACAACCAGCCGCAACAGTTAACCTGTTGGCCGACGCAATGGCTCAAACCAAGCAGCCTAACGTTGGTGCTGATGCAGGCGATGTGTCTGAAGCAACCAAACTGGCCGCCGACATTGATGTTGTTGCCAGCTTCTTGAAAAACGACCAATAAAGGATTGAAACATGTTTGCGAAAAGTGAAAAAATTACAGGGGTTGGTGGTGAGCATATTCCGTTGTTCGCCAAACAAACTCCGTTGCCAGTAACAGTTTCTGGGAAAGCCTCTGGTGGGGTTAAGCAGTACCAGTTATGTCATTTGAAAAATGACGGTACTGTGTCTATTATTGACAATTTAGTTGGCGTACAAGCTCTGTCTAATGACAAACAGTTGTGCATTTCCGCATTTGCGGCAAAAAATGGTGAACCAGTGAGCGTTTACACGCACGGCACGTTCAATATCAACGCCCTTGTTTTTGGAACTGACTTGTTCAGTGGAATGGATACTGTTGCACAAAAACTCGAAAAATTGCGCATGTTTAAATCCAGCGTAATTTTCTTCGAAAATTGTGAAACAAACCCAGTACAACGTACTTAAGAAAGGTTAATTATGCCAAACGCACAAACTCTGACGGAGACCCTGATTCAAGGTGGCTTGATTCGCAAGATGGAAGCTCCGAAATCCTTCTACCGCGCCTTGTTCGGTAACACCTTCTTGGCCAAATCCGACGTGATTATCTTTGACGACGTGTTCGAAGACTATCGTGGTATCGCCAAATTCGTTGCTCCTAACGTGGTAAGTAAGGTCAACCAAAACAAAAACTTCGATGTGAAATCTTTCCGCCCAGCATATGCTAAGGAAAAAGACTCCATCGACGCATGGGATGAACGTCTGCAACATCGCGTGGCTGGTGAACAACTGTTCGGCAGCATGACCCCTGCTCAACGCGCAATGGCAATTCGCGCCAAGCAAATGCAGATGCACCGCATCAAAATGGCTAACCTGTACGAATTGATGGCTTTCAACGCCTTCTCTCGTGGCGAATTGGCTATTAGTGGTGACGACTATCCAACCACAACCGTAAGCTACTTCCGTGACCCAGCCCTGACAATGAGTACATTGGGTAGCGACAACTGGACTGCGACAGGTGTTAACCCGTTGACCATCTTGGCTAAGATGTCTGACTTGGTGTATGAAAAATCACACACTTCCGAAGTTGACACCCTGATTATGGGTCGTGGTGCATGGGCTGCCTTCTACGCCTACTTCTCCGCTAAAGAACGCTCTCACTTGCTCGACCGCAACATCCGTGGTTCTGACCTGACCATGAATCTGTTGCACGTTGGCGATGTACGCGGCGTGGCTATGGTGGCTCGCTTCACTGCCCTGAACGGTGCAACCATCGAAGTGTACGTTGACAACCGCAGCTATCTCGGCGCAGACGGCTTGCCTAAACGCTATGTTGCTGATGGCGAAGTTATCGGTTTCGACAGCCGTGAATTTGCAGGTGTGATGGCCTTCGGTGCAATCAAAGACGCGGATGCTGGCTGGGTTGCGACTGAAATGCACCACAAAGAATTCCGCGTTGACGAACCATCAACTACCTACCTGTTGACCCAATCTGCTCCATTGCCGATTACGCTGACTCCAAACAGCGTGTTCCGCATCGCAGATGTAACTAAATAAGGATGCCCGAAATGTCTGAAACTATCAAAACGGTTAAATTCAAAACCAACGTGTCTTTTGTCGGCAGTGATGGCGTTCTGTACTTCGGTGGTAGTGTTGTTCAGTTGTTCCCAGAAGACTTTGAAAGTCAAGTTGAAGTCTGTGAGCAATTCGGTCTGCCAGCACCTGAGTTGATTGAAGAAATCGAAGCGGTTGTGCAACCAGACCAAGAACCTGAAGGCGAAAAGCCTAAAGGTCGTGGTCGGAAACCTGCTCAACCTGAAGGCGAAAAACCTGAAGGCGAAAAACCTGAAGGCGAAAAACCTGAAGGCGACGAGTCTGAACTGTAACGCTTCTTAGCAAATAGGTTTCGTGTTAGAATTAACGCGAGACCTATTTTTTTTATGGAATAAAGCCATGAGCTACATTGATATTTATGACGATGTTCGAAAACACTGGGAAAGCGACAGCGGTGGTACAAACGCCGCGGCCACACAGATTTCGTTGAAGGATTTCAAACTGAGCGGCAACTCGCTTAGTGCAACCGTTGGCGGTGTGACAAAGACTGTTGATTTGAGTCCGATTATTCCGAGAATAACACCCGACTTGCATTTGAAATCGGTTACTCCGAGCGCGGACAACAGTAAACTGATTTTCAAAATCGGCGAAGCTGGCAACACAACACACGACCAAACTGTCGAGATGAATTTCAAAGAGCAGGTCGTTAAGCTGGTTGGTACTCCAGCAGCACCATACGACGACGCAGAACTCAAGCGACGCATTGCGGCACTTGAAGCAGCACAACAAACTGGTGGTGGAGGTGGTACAACCTTCAAGGAATTTGAGGCGAAGTATATTCCTAAAGCGACTCTTGGCGAGTTTGAGAATAATACTCTTGTACCGATTGCATTCTCTAAAACTTTCTCCAAAGTGCCTTTTGTGCTTGTTACCATTGACCTTAAAAATGAATCTACTCAACGTTTTGTATATTTAGCAGGTATCACAACAACAGGCTTCAAGTTTGCAACAAACTATTCGCCTGACGTTAAAGGTATCTGGTATCAAGCTTATGTCGTGGAGTAATACATGAGTTTCCTTGACATAAAACGCAAAGCTCGCGCCGATTTGCATCATGAGATGGGTGTTCCGTCCAAGCATATTTCGGCAGCGAGTGGTCGCGTGTCCGATTGCCGCGTGCGTGTGCATACCAAGATAAATCTAACTGGTGATATTGACTATCAAGGTTTCGCAGAATTATCCGACGGCGGTGTTCTCGTGCTGTGTACGATTCGTGAAGCCCGTGCGCTTGGATTCAGCGTCGGGGATAAAATCGTCTATGACAGCAAGGAGTATGTGTTGAACACCCGATTGGATGACGATGGAATCTACATCGAGAAGTGGCAGGCCACGCACTTACAGCATCGGGTAAATCATGATTACGATTGACTTGGAAAATCTGGTATCACTGGAGAAGATGTTCAAGACCTTTCCAGAAAGAACCGCAGAAGCAGCACGCTTGGCTATCAATCAGACGGCCAAGCGTGAGGCGTTATCGCGCGTTCGACAAGATATGCGTAAGCAAATCAACTGGAAAGCGTCATATCTGAATGACCCTGATAAGACAGGTGTTGCGAAATATGCAACAAAAGGCTCGCTCGTTGCGGCAATCTACGCCCGCGACCAACCAACGATGCTTAACAGGTTTCGCCCTAACCCGAACACCATGCCGTCAAAAACGACAAGTGGGGTTAAAGTAAAGGTTAAGCCGACATCCACGAAGGTGATGAAACACGCATTTGTCCACCAGTTCAGAAAATCTGGTAATATCGGTATTCTCACGAGAACAAAAGGCGGTGGTTCGACACCTCCTAGCGGCATTACTCACGGCGGTGGCCGCTATATTCAGTCTATGCGTGCATGGCTGTTGTATGCGCCATCCGTAGACCAAGTGATGTGGGATACCGCAAAACGCAATCAAGCCCGAATCGCAAAATATCTCGAAGTCGAGTTCTTGCGACAATTCAACAGATTGGAAAAATTATGAAAGAGCATATCCGTTTAACAGCACTCAAAAAATTATGCGCCTTGCTTGAGCAGGAAACTGGTGTACGCGTCTATCGTGGCCGTCAGGTAATCGGTGCTGATGTAACCCTCCCATGTATTGTCATCAATGAAACAATTCGCGCTGGTAACAGCAACACTGGCGCAGACGAAGGCAGAACTGTACGCAATGACCGCGTAGACTTCTTGCTGTCTGGCTACGTCGATGTTGAGAACGTTGAACACCCTATCGACGTGGCCTATGAGCAAATCGCAAAAATCGAGCAGGCGTTCAATAAAATCCACGCTATTGACGGCGGTCGTTTCGGTGGTGCTAAGTACAAAGAGTGGTATAATCTCGGCGGCTTAGTGAGCAACTTCAAATACGATTCTCCTGTTTGCCATAACCCTCCTGATGAGGTACAATCGAAATCGTATTTTTATATCTACTTTTCATTCAGTGTTGCGTATGATAATGGAAATCCGTATGCTGAACTTGATTAATCAACCAATGAAAGGATAGCAAAATGGCTATTACACGCGGCGCGACCAAAGCCTTAGTGCTGGCAAACGGTCGAATTGAATTTAACCAATTCCCAATCGTCAACGGCGTTGAACGCCAAGCTGACGCTAAGGGCTTCCGTTACTTGGGTTCGTCCAAAGAATTGAACCTGACCCAAGAGAATGAAACTCTGGAACACAAATCATCCGAGTGCGGCTTCAACACAACCGACGAAGAAATCATCATCTCTTCCAAGTTGACTGGTAGCTTCACACTGGACAACATCAACACCGAAAACTTGGCAATGTTCTTCGCTGGTGAAGTTAACGCTCAAACTCAAGTTGCCGCTACTGGCAAAAAAGACACACTGAAGGTTTACCCTTCTCTGGGCTACCGCTTGGGTACAAGCAAAGAAAACCCGAACGGCGTGTTTGCCGCTACCATTACCAAAATCGAAGTGTTTGCCGACGAAGCCAAAGCCAAAGCTGGTACTCCAGTAGCAGCAACTCTGGTGGAAGGTGTGGACTACGAATACACTCCTGAAACTGGCTTCTTGATGATTGGCGATACCGCCAGCACCGACAAAATTAAGGCCGAAGGCTCTTGGGTTGTTGTGACTTACGACCTGAAAAAAGCGGCTCGTGATGTCATCATCTCCAAAGGTCAATCCATCGTTGGCGAGTTCTTGTTCCGCGGCTGTAACGCTAAGGGTGAGAACCGTCAATACTGGATGCCTA
>ERZ860148.1150-NODE-1150-length-16817-cov-4.359981_pt1 | contig 16817 bp, 13 predicted proteins | sample MGYA00509981_ERZ860148 | MGnify/ENA primary metagenome ERZ860148 (study PRJEB30046, sample SAMN00715199) | human gut metagenome | study: EMG produced TPA metagenomics assembly of the A metagenome-wide association study of gut microbiota in type 2...
TGCAGTGCTATGTGTGCGCTACGTGGCTTTGCGAAGCGGGAGCGTGTCCCAAACAGCAATGCTACTCAGGCTGAGTCGCCCCTATAGTTATGAACCGCGCCCAATAAGCAAAAAAGCTTAAAAAATCAGAAATTCTAATCAGCCGTCGTGTCTATCCAAAAAATAAAACAGAAATAGAAACACAAATGAAATCTACTAATATGACGCATCTTATTTCTTTGTTGTGAGGATGGTCATCACAGTACGGTGGTATGTTTTGCAAATGTTTGTGGAACTTAAGATATGAGGAGGGGTTGCATTGCGCATTTTTATTAGTCATTTTCTGCTTTTTTGCTTTTGCTGTACAATGTTTTTTCAGATATGCAGCAACAACATTGCCATAATCGCTATGCTTTGTTCCCTTTTTGTATTGTCGTTATCTTATTTTTTTAATCAGACAAATGTTTCCCTGCTGCTGTTTGCTCTTTATGCTGTTTTGGCATTATTTCAAAAAGAATTCGTCATCTTTTTTCCAATGCTGACATTTTCCATTACATATAATAAGTGCTTTGTCCCTCTGCCACTCCTTGCAATCGGTATTCTGTATCAGTTCCATGCCGATTCTCCCCTGCTGTTTCTTTCCCTTTTACAAAACGGAACCGCTTTCTGGATCGCTATATTGATAAGAAAACTCGAAGGATTACAACAGCAATACTTTTCTCTTCGCGACGATACAACTGAGCACGATATTCTTTTAAGAGAGCGAAACCAGACTTTGCTTAAAAATCAGAATTATGAGATCCATAATGCCACCTTGCAGGAGCGAAACCGCATTGCCCGCGAGATCCATGATAACGTCGGACATATGCTGACCAGAGCGATTCTGTTGCTTGGTGCGGTCAAAACGATAAATCAGGATCAGAAGATAACGGATTCCCTGACTCTTTTAGAAGATACATTAACACAGACAATGGATAATATCCGATCGAGTGTACATAACCTGCATGACAACTCGATTGATTTGCAAAAAAGCTTACATAGTCTGATTCAGAATTATACTTTTTGTAAAGTAAATTTGAAATATGATATCGAATCGGATCTGCCTGCCAATATCCGCTATACATTTCTGTCGATCGTAAAGGAAGCTCTTACAAACACCGCCAAACACAGCAATGCAACCCGTATTGATATCTCATTGCGGGAACATCCGGCTTTCTATCAGTTGATCACACAGGATAACGGAAGCAGTGAAAATGTACAAAAATGGTCTGACCACACTTCCGGAATCGGTATGATCAATATGCAGGAACGGGTACAAAATGCCAATGGTATGATACAGATTACTGCCAGGAATGGTTTTCGCATTTTCATTTCAATACCGAAAAAGGAGGAAAAAAATGATACAGATCGTGATCGTAGATGATGATATTCTTGTAACGACAGCATTAAAAACAATTTTAGAAAGCAATGACGATATTGAAGTTGCAGCAATCGGACAGGATGGCAAAGATGCTATTGCTCTTTACCTCAAATACCATCCCGATATTTTATTAACCGATATTCAGATGAAAGAAGTTGATGGATTACAAGCCACCGAAGAAATCTTAAAACAGGACAAAGATGCCAAAATACTTCTTCTGACTACTTTTAATGATGATGAATATATTATCAAAGCATTACAGATCGGTGCGAAAGGTTACTTATTAAAGCAGGATTATAACAGCATTTATCCTGCTTTAAAAGCCGTCAAAAGCGGTCAGAGTGTCTTTGGAACAGAAGTAATCTCCAAGCTGCCTGACTTTTTACAGCAAAAATCTTCTTTTGATTATTCTGCATATGCTATTTCCAAAAAGGAATTACAGATCATTGAATTGATTGCTGACGGACTCAGCAATAAAGAAATTGCGGCTCAGCTCTTTCTAAGTGAAGGAACTGTCCGCAACTATCTGAGTCATATATTAGAAAAATTAGAACTGCGTGACCGCACACAGCTTGCTGTCTTTTATTACCAGCATATATAATTATGTACGAACTTTTTATGATGCAGATTTTGCAGTCTCAAATGCCTTCTTATAACTTAATACTTTAGAAACGTATGATTTACAATAAGAAGGGATACCACCGTTTCGCTTTACGGCACCGCTTCCTGCATTGTACGCAGCCAATGCTAAGCGGATATCTCCATTAAATTCCTTGATCTTTTGTGCGATGCATTTTGCCCCACCCATAATATTTTCTTCCGGATCATAAGGATTCGATACACCAAGACCTTTTGCTGTCTCCGGCATTAATTGCATTACGCCCATTGCACCCGAGCTTGATACATCTTTTGCATTAAAGTTTGACTCTGCTTTTGCAATGCCTTTTAACAGGCTTTCCGATACATTATATTTCTTTGCCGCTTTTTTAAAGATCGAATCGTATTTTGTCGTTTTCATCGAATCTGCTGTCGTAGTATTAGATGAAGCTGCTGTTTTTTTTGCTTCCTTTGCAACATCTTCATAAATCACTTTCTGACCATTCGCAGGATTCACAAAAACAACCTGCTTTGCGCTGTCATCGATTTTCGCTGTTTTGTCTGTGTCTGTCTTCTCTGTATCCGTCTGCTCTTTTGAAGCGACGGTTCCTTTTTCCTCTTTATGGAGTACATTTTCAAAACTGGTAAGAGTTGTCTGGCGTGCTTTTCCATCTGTATATGTCTCATACGGCTTGATATTTAAATAAGAAATACTTTCTACCATGACATTCCCTCCTTTGTTTTCTTCTGTGAGCTTATTTTCCGTTATCTTCTTTGACAGATTCTTCCTGAATTTTCATTGCATATAAACTTTTGCAATTCTTTTATTTGTTCGAAAAGAGACTGCCAAGTGTCATCTCTCTATTCTTCTGTATGTCTATTATCTTTTGATCAGCAATTTCCTGACCGGATATTTTCTTTATCGGCTGATATGCAGTCTCCTGACCGGATATCTTTTTTACTTTCCGGTATTTGGTCTCTGTGCTTACTGCTTTCTGTACATTCAGATATTTTGCAAAATGGATGGCTGCTTTTTGTTCCTTTTTATAATCCATTTCCCGCAAAAGTATAGTATCCACCGGCACTCTTTTATAATGTCCGTTTCTGCCGGCAACCGGTTCTTTTGTATCTGCTTTGATACAGGAAATCGTCTTAGCATTCTGTCCCTGTTTGACCATAACATTCTCTTTTCTTTTTATATATTCATATGTCGACGTACAGATACTGTCTGTCTTGTCATCCTGCAAAAATACGACGCAACATTCCTATCTTTTTATTATATAGTTTTAAAAAATATACGTCAATATCCTATTTTCTCCATTTTTCCCTCTTCTTTTCTATTCTTTTTCTAAAAAAACACGTTGAAATAAAATAATACTTTCTTAAAAAATGATAAATTTACAAATTTTACCCATACGCTCATTGCGAAACGAAAAGCAATATGATAAAGTAACACTTGAAAAATTGTACTGTTTCTACGCTTACAGATGTATTTCGTACTATTTTTCAAGACATTATTATTTTTGACCTGAGAGGAGATTTAATTATGGTAAGTACCGGAATTGTAAGAAAGCTAGATGAGTTAGGCAGAATCACTTTACCAATAGAGTTACGTCGTTCTATGGGAATTTTAGATCGAGCACCATTAGAGATCATTGTGGATGATGATCGTATCGTATTAAAGAAATACCAGCCTGAAGACATTTTCACCGGCGAAACCGATGACCTGATCGAATATCATGGTCTTAAAGTATCTAAGAAGTCTATTGAAGAACTTGCAAAGATTGCTGGTATTACAAAATAATTTTTTAGATTACATAAGGTTGAATTCTGATCAGATCATGATCGGGATTCAGCCTTATTTTTACAGGGAGGGGTTATTTTGAAAGCAGAATGGTTACAATTAACGGATATATTGGATCAAAGCGACAACATTGTATTCTTTGGCGGCGCAGGCTGCAGCTGTGAAAGCGGCATCCCGGATTTTAGAAGTTCTAATGGTTTATACAGCCGGAAACTCGGACAAAATTTTACACCGGAGCAGTTGGTATCTCATACCTTTTTCATGCGTTACCCAGACGAATTTTTTTCATTTTATAAAAAGAATCTGATCTATCCGGATGCCAAACCGAACGGCTGCCATATCGCTTTAGCGCAGCTTGAAAAGCTCGGAAAATTGAAAGCGATCGCTACACAAAATATTGACGGTCTGCATCAGGCAGCCGGTTCCAAAACAGTTTATGAATTACATGGTTCTGTTCTTCGAAACTATTGTATGGATTGTCATGCATTTTATGATGAGAAATTCGTACTTGCTTCCAAGGATATCCCAGTCTGCCCTGTCTGTGGCGGACGTGTTAAACCGGATGTCGTTCTTTACGAGGAAAGTCTTGACGAACAAACAATTGAAAATACCATTCAAGCGATCAGCCATGCTGACACACTGATCATCGGCGGCACTTCTTTAGTTGTCTACCCGGCAGCCGGTCTGATCGATTATTTTCACGGAAAACATCTTGTCCTGATCAATAAAAGTACAACTTCAGCTGACTCAAAAGCAGACCTTGTCATTCACGATAGTATCGGCGAGGTGATGAAAACGGCTGTCGATGAACTTTTAAAAAGACACCCCTCTGCATAATTTCCAAACAGGCGATATGTGACACAACACACATCGCACAGCATAAAACAGATCATGTACAAAGCAAAATAAAGTTTAGCCGGATCACTTATACAGAACTTTAGTAATATAATATGAAACAATAAAAAAACGTTAAAGAAGAATTTATACAAAAATGGGAGGATTTATTATGAGATATTCTTATAAAACAAAAGGAACCTGTTCCAGCCAGATTGATTTTGATATCAATGGCGATGTCATTACAAATGTAGCATTTACAGGTGGATGTAATGGTAATACACAAGGCGTTGCCTCATTGGTTGACGGCCTGACCGTCACACAGATTGAAGACCGCTTAAAAGGCATTCAATGCGGTATGCGTGGTACTTCCTGTGTAGACCAGCTTTCACATGCTGTCCGCGAAGCATATGAAGCAGAAAAAAACAACGCATAAATATCCAAAGTACTATCTTGAAACATATTTATAAAAATATTGCAAGTGCCAGATTGCAACAGTAATATTCTAAAAGATAAATTTGCAAGAAACAGAGTACATCAACAGAATTGTAAAAAATAAATTTACAGGAACCGGAGTACATCAACAAAATTGCAAAAGATAAATTTATAACTACAACATAAAGTATCTACAAATAAGAGCATCGGAAGATTTTTCCGATGCTCTATTTGTTATCTTACGATTCAAGTCAGCAAAAAGTTCGTTTTCTGACAAAAAACTCTCGATTCTGTCAAAGATCTCTCAATCTTTTCGACATTCTGATCTTTTGATTTGATTAGTTAAAGAACTGATCCCATAGACTTCCGCTATCTGAGTTACCATCATTCTGATCATTGTCCTGACCATTATTCCGGTTGTACCCATTCTGACCGTTATTATTCTGACTATCCTGTGAATTATCAGCACTTGAACTGTCATCTGTTGACAAGCTGTCTAAAGATTCTTTTCCCTGCAAAGTAACTTTTACTTTCTTTTCCGTATATTTTCCGTTGTTACTTCGCTGTAAGGTGATCGTGATCTCTGTACCCTTCTTATAGCTGTTGACCTTTTCCTGAAGACTTTCCATCGTTGTGACTTCCATCTTATTTACAGCCGTAATGACATCGTTGGCTTTGATTCCACCCTTGTCTGCTGCTCCTCCCTTGGCAACTTCCTTAACATAAACACCATATGGTACATTATAAGCTGTAGCAGCTTCTGATACGGTACTTCCTGTAATTCCGAGATATCCTTTCTGTGAATCGTTCAAAGTCTCACGATTCATTAATTCATCAATGATCGGTGTCGCAACGGAGATCGGAATTGCATAACCGACACCTTCTACAGAAGAAGAGGCGATCTTGGCAGAATTAATACCGACAACCTGTCCTTTCATATTGATCAAAGCTCCTCCGCTGTTACCCGGATTGATTGCTGCATCTGTCTGAATTGCTTTGATCTTGTTTTCTTTTGAACTCGTTTCAGAAGATTCCGTAATCTCTCTGTCTTTCGCACTGATATATCCAACGGTAACTGACTGGCCATATCCGAGAGCATTACCGATTGCAATAACCATTTCACCAACCTTGATATCATCAGAGGAACCGAGGTCTGCAATCTTGATCTTGTCCATCGTTGATTTCTTCATTTTAGAAGTCTTTACAGCAACAACGGCAAGATCATTTGATGAATCCGCACCTTTTTCTGTTGCTTCATATACTTCACCATCAATAAACTGTACAGAAATCGTCTTGGCACCATCAATTACATGATTATTTGTTGCGATCAAAAGCTCTTTCTTATTCTGACCTACAATAAAACCGGAACCTGCACTGGTTGAATCCTGTCCTTTGTTATACTGGCCAAACAGATCATAATAGGCTGTTCCCTCTGTTGTACTTGTGATCGCTACAACTGCCGGCATCGTCTGTTCCGTGATCGCTGATACATCATTTGTACCAATTGCACTGCTTGTTGCTACATTTCCTGTAGAAGTAGTGGCAATTGAAGTACCGGAAGTCGAACCGTTATCACCTAAAACCCGGTTTGATACATAATTCACTGCATTAAAACAAATACCGGCTACTAAACCAAACAAAACAGCTGCTGCCGCAACAAGACCGACTTTTTTCCCAAAAGTAAGCGGCTTTTTCTCTCTTGGCTTTCTATTTTTCTTTGGTTTTTTCGGATTTTCGTTGTTCTGGAAATTGCCCGACCGGTAATAATTCCCCTGCCGGTAACCTGATCCGTTTCCATTTGAATCATACCCATTCTGCTGATAGCCTGTCTGCCCGTTGCCACTCTGGTTATAACCACCCTGCTGATAACCTGTCTGTCCGTTACCGCTCTGGTTATAACCGCCCTGCTGATAGCCTGTCTGTCCGTTATTGCTCTGATTATAACCACTTTTCTGATAACCTGCCTGCTCATTTCCTGCAGCACTTTGCGTGCTCTGGCTGTCTGCTGTGTTCTTAGATTCGTAATAATCACCGGAATGTGTTGTTTCGCTGTTTTTATTATTATAAGAATAACTATACACCGATGATCCTTCTTCCTGATAATTTCCTTCTACCGAATTGCCATATTCGCCGGTATACTGCGTACTCTTTTCCTCTTTATTTTCATCCATTGCGTAAGACCTCCATTTCTACTGTTTTTGCTCTGCCCTATATTCTTTTTGCAACCGTTCATGCAAAAAATACATTTTGCATATAAAGCACAAGCGACTTAAAACTACAGTTACATTACCTCTTATCCGTTGCAAAGTCAACTATTCAGGGCAATATACAGTAATGAATTTTCTTTCTTAGATAGTGTAACAATGAAATGTGTATAAGTTGTGAAATTTCCTCATTTATAAAAACATGCCGGCATTCGCAAAACAAATTCCTGTACTGTGCCAAACATCCTCCCAACCAAAACCGGAAATGCGTCACATCTTAACGGATCAGATTGTGTTTCTATTTCTTTTAATTTTAGGACAGACACGACAGCTGATTAGAATTTTTGATTTTTTATTCTTTTTTTGCTGATTGGGCGCGGGTCATAACTATAGGGGCGACTCAGCCTGAGTAGCATTGTTGTTTGGGACACGCTCCCGCTTCGCAAAGCCACGTAGCGCACACATAGACTGCTAAAAAACAGCAGCCAAGTGGCAACGGTCTTTGAGATTCCCAAACAGCAATGTACATCAGGACTGGCCCTGCCCCTATATCAGATGAGAGCGCCCATAATCAGGGCAAAAAAGAAAAAATCTTAAAAATTCTTATCAGCTGAAACAGTGCGCCTAAAGTTAAAAGAAATAGAAACACAATTCAAAAACACGAATATGACGCATTCCATTTTGTTTGGTAGGATGGTTTCAGGGGGATGCATTTTGTTTTGCAAATGCCTAAAAGAGCCTAAAAGATCAAAGAATATATTGCGAATTATTCCGTAAACCGATATAATATATTCAAATAAATTTTATATTGAATAGAAATCAGAAAGAAAGCTATCACATTTTTTATAAAATATGATATTAAGTTCGAGGGGGATTTTTCCGGTATCCGGCAGAACAAATATCATTCTACGTGAAAAGAGAAGGTGAAACATTGATCAAAGAAAATCAAAAACTGTTAAATATTTTACAACTGGTGATTGATGCTGTCATCATTGCAGCATCCTTTTTACTTGCTTACGATCTTCGATTTGATGATACATGGAGCCCGTTGATCAAGCATCATATCATTTCACCACCGATCGGCTATATGCGGCCCTGGGGTGATTATCTGCGAATGCTCATATTGATCATCCCGTGTTATCTGGTCATGTATCGTTTATTTGGGATGTACGATCCTAAGCGTACAAACGGCAGACGTGCCGAACTATGGGCATTGATCAAAGCAAATGTCCTCGGCGTTGTTTATTGTGTTGCGGCTCTCTACCTATTAAAAGAGCCAAATATCGCACGATTATTTCTGATCATTTTTGCAGGAACCAATTTAGTCGTAGATTATATCTTCCGGCTTTGCGTTCTTCGTATCTTAAAACAAATGCGACGCTCCGGTAAAAATCTAAAACACATTCTTTTAGTTGGTTTCAGCCGTACTGCACAGGGTTATATCGACCGTCTGCGTTCCCATCCTGAATGGGGATATAAAATTCATGGGATTCTGGATGATCATGCCGGTACCGGCACGACTTACCGTAATATTGAAGTGATCGGATCAACGAATCGTCTGGCAGACCTTTTAGCAACAAATGAATATGATGAAATTGCGATCACATTAAGTATCAATGAATATTCAAAACTGGAACACATTGTTTCGATCTGTGAGAAATCCGGTGTGCATACAAAGTTTATTCCCGATTATAATCATGTGATCCCTACCAAACCTTATACAGAGGATCTTGACGGACTGCCTGTCATCCATGTACGGCATGTTCCTTTAAGCAGCTCCTTTAACTCTACGATCAAACGATGCGTTGATATCTTTGGTTCATTAGTAGCAATAATAATCTTTGGAATTCCGATGCTCATTATTGCCTGTATCTTAAAGATCACGGATCCCGGCCCTTTGATCTTTAAACAGACACGTATCGGTTTGCATAACCATGAATTCAATATGTACAAGTTCCGATCAATGCGTGTGCAAAAGGAAAATGAAGAGAAGAAAGCCTGGACAACTCAGAACGATCCACGCATTACACCAATCGGAAGATTCCTGCGCAAATCCAATATGGATGAACTTCCACAGCTTTTTAATGTATTAAAAGGAGATATGAGTCTGGTTGGGCCAAGACCGGAACGTCCTTTCTTCGTAGACCGTTTTAAGGAAGAGATTCCTCGTTACATGATCAAGCATCAGGTTCGCCCCGGCATGACAGGCTGGGCGCAGGTCAATGGCTATCGTGGAGACACTTCTATCACAAAGCGAATTGAATGCGACCTTTATTATGTAGAGAACTGGACATTGTTTTTGGATTTTAAAATACTTTTCCTGACTTTCTTTGGCAGAAAAGTAAATAAAAATGCTTATTAGATCGGAGAAGATATATGAAAATTCGCAGCAAACTGCTTGTGGTCTTTCTGATTGTAACCACATTTCCGATTGTGATCATGTTTCTTTGCATTACTGTTATTTTAAAACAACAGACAACTGCATTCGAAAAAGAATTCTGTCTATCGGATCATAAGCTTCAAAGCTATGAGCTGATCCGCGATCCGCTGGCATTTTATCAAATGTTGACAGAATATGACTATGATACAGTCTTGAAAATTTTAAATACATCAGATACCGTTACTATCGGTAAAAAAGATTGTAAAAATATAGAGCAGCATCTCATTAATGCCAAAACAAGTCTTGTTGTACTTTACAATGAAACACCTTACTATATTGGCAACACAAAACAATTCAAAGAACTTGCCGGAACAGATACAGTCAGTTTTTCAAATAATACCGGCAGGCTATCAGCCGATACAACTTCCAGTCAGATTATCCGTGAGTGTCGTTTTACTTTTACGGATGGTGCGCAAGGGCGGGCATTACTCCTTACCGACTGTTCTGTTACGAAGAACTGGCTTCACCATTTCTTCAAACAGGTCTGCCTTGCTTTTCTGTTGATCATGCTGATTACAACAACGTTTACAACCATCTGGATCCAGCAAAGTATCTTACGACCGATTGAACTGCTGCGGCTCGCAACCGCTCAGATCGGGCTTGGTAATCTTGAAGATCCGGTTCCGGTCACATCGCAAGATGAGATTGGTCAGCTTCGTAAAGACCTTGAACAGATGCGCATCCATTTAAAAGAGATCGTCAACAAAGGAATCCAGTCTGAAGATAATACCCGCGAGATCATGAGTAGTATATCGCATGATCTTAAAACACCGATTACTGCGATCAAAGGATATACCGAAGGAATACTGGATGGTGTCGCAGATACACCGGATAAGCAAAAGAAATATTTGCAGACAATCTACGCAAAAGCCAATGATATGACTTATCTGATCGATGAGTTGTCGGTCTATTCCAAAGTAGAGCAAAACTCTCTGCCGTATAATTTTATTTCCGTCAATCTGGAAAACTACTTTACAGATTGCATTGATGAGTTTTCTCTTGACCTTGAATCGCAGAATTTCCATCTGGATTACATCAACGATACAGATAAGAATACACAGATCATTGCCGATCCCGAACAGCTCAAACGTGTGATCAACAACCTGATCAGCAATGCTGTCAAATACAGCAAAAAAGAAAATGGGCATATTACGATCCATATTAAAGATATGCCTGTGCAAAACAGCAAACAACCTCTTTATCGTCAGATAAATGAGGATGGAACCGATAAATTCCCAACCATACGACCTGAATATATACAGATTCAGATTGAAGATAATGGACTTGGCATAGCCAAAAAGGATTTACCGCATATATTCGACCGTTTCTTTCGTGCAGATACTTCCCGCAACTCTTCAAAAAGGGGCAGTGGTTTAGGACTTGCCATCGTTAAGATGATCCTTTCCGACCATGGTGGAAAGGTATGGGTTGACAGTACAGAAGGAATCGGAAGTTGCTTTTATTTTACATTAAGGAAAGATACAAAAAATAACGGAGGTGCCTATGAACAAGATATTGATCATTGAGGATGAAACAGCGATCGCTGAATTAGAAAAAGATTATTTAGAATTAAGTAACTTTGAAGTTACGATCTGTAATGACGGACTGGAAGGTTCCAAACTTGCATTAAATGAGGACTTTGACCTGATCCTGTTGGATCTGATGCTTCCAAATATGGATGGCTTTGAGATCTGCAAACTGATCCGCGATAAGAAAAACACACCAATTATTATGGTGTCTGCCAAGAAGGATGATATTGATAAGATCCATGGTCTTGGACTTGGTGCAGACGATTATATTACGAAACCATTCAGCCCAAGTGAGTTGGTTGCCCGTGTCAAGGCACATATGGCACGTTATAAGAGACTGACAGCTTCCGGCAAAGAGGAAAACGAGATCATCGAGATCCGTGGTTTAAAGATTGATAAAACTGCCCGTCGTGTCTATCTGAATGACGAGGAACGTATCTTTACGACAAAAGAGTTTGATCTGCTGACATTCCTTGCCGAACATCCAAACCATGTATTCTCAAAAGAAGAACTTTTCAAAGAGATCTGGGAAATGGAATCGGTTGGTGATATTGCAACGGTTACGGTTCATATCAAAAAGATCCGTGAAAAAATCGAAAAAACAACATCGAAACCTCAATACATTGAAACTATCTGGGGTGTTGGATACCGCTTTAAGGTGTGATATCGTTCACAAATAAACGTAAATCGTTTACATTTTCTTCATAAGTGTATCATTGAGAGTTCACATTTGCTCTATATAATGAATTTATCAGATGAAGAAAACATTTGATAAGTGCTTAAATTTTTTTCATACCTTCTCCTTATTAGGATCGCTTCCCCGGCGGTCCTTTTATATTGTCTTTTTTGGAGCTATAGAACAAAATGTGTTGATAAGAATCGTCTCTTTTTTATTTTTCTGTTATCTATTTCCAGCTTCTCTATTACATAATGAACCCCAAAAGATTACATACTAAAAAAAGAAGCATTTTGTTAATCCACAACAGGAAATGAGGTCATTATGCATACTACATCTCTTTTTCGTCATTTTATGATAACGGTTGGCATCTCTGTTGCCGTATACCTTTTTATGACATTTCTTCTGCCTTATCTCTTCCCTTTTTTGCTTGCTTATATTTTGATGCGTATGCTCTGGCCTGTCATGGAATATTTGCACAATGTATGCAAATTTCCGCGTTTCTTTTCACATTATGGTACACTTATCCTCTTTTTTGGTGGAATCAGTGCTTTCTTTGGTGCGGTTATTTACAAGTTATATACACAGATCCGGTTGTTGTTCACCAATATACCTGTTTATCATCAGACTGCAGTTTCCTTTTTTGAAACACGTTGTGCTTCTTTTGGCCGCTGCATTGATCATCATTTCAACTTACATTTTGGCACGGCAAAGACTTTTTTATACGAGCAAATGGCTTTAATCGGAAAAAACACAACAAAATTTATGAATAACAACATATGGAAATGCCTCTATTATATGCTGTCGCAATCGTTTCATATATTTGCTTTTCTTATCATTGTATGCGTTTCGATGATCATTCTGGTACGGGAAATGAAACCTTTACATGATATGTTTCGAAAAAGCCGCTATTTTACTCCGGTTCATTTTGTACTGACAAACGTAAAAGAGAGCGGACTTACTTACCTGAAAACCGAAGGGATCATTCTTCTGTTAAATGGTATCGTCTGCTCTCTTGCTTTTTTCCTGATACACAACCCATACTTTCTGCTGCTTGGCGTTGCGATCGCTGTTTTAGATGCTTTTCCTGTTCTTGGAAGCGGTATGTTCCTGCTGCCATGGGGCTTTTTCCTATTCCTTTCAAAAGAATATCTGAATGCATCCATTCTTTTTACTGCCTACATTATCACCTTACTGATCCGTGAGATTTTAGAAGCCAGACTGCTTGGAGATGGTATGCATCTGAATGCTTTTGTCATGTTAGCTGCAATCTTTATCGGAATTGAGCTTTTTGGTATCGGCGGGATCTTACTCGGTCCGTTATCCTTAGTCCTGATCCGATCCCTTTTACAGCTGGCTTCCCCCTGATCGTATATTCTCATTTCTCGCTGTCCTATGCGAACATTTTCTAAGTTCTTAACTCTTGCTGTCTTACCCGGACATTTTCTTAATTCTCATCTCTTACTGCCTTGCCCGGACATTTTCTTAATTCTCATCTCTTGCTGCCTTGACCGGACATTTTCTTAATTCTCAACTCTTGCTGCCTTGACCGGACATTTTCTTAGTTCAGCAAAAAACACTGCCAAAAGGCTGTTATCTGTACAGGCTTTTAGCAGTGTTCCTATTATTCATTATTAATTAAAGTATACCAGTTCTTCTTTTGGTTTCTGCGCTTTCTCAACCGATTCCGCATAAAAGACCGGTCCTTCTTCACCATATTCTTTCATATATTTGAATTCGAGTCTTGCAACTACGGTTACATATTCCTGGTTCTTATATGGTGCCCAGTCATCGGCTTTACACAAAAATCCCATATATTGCACATCATCCGCACAACATGTCATTGCCATACGTCCAAAGACCGCAAAGCCGCTTGGAAGTCCCGGGGGCTTCTGGATCATACCGGACACACGCATGGTCTTGCCGGTGTAGGTTTCAGGATGATCTAACATATCAATATACCAGATACCAAAATCATCTTCCGAAATATCAATAATATCTGCATTGATATCAAATGGCATTTCATCTTTCATCTCATAGAATGCATCGTCTTCTGACTCATATACGATCTGTGCTCTTGGATTGACCGCTTTTATGCTTCCACGGATCGCATTTTTATTTGTCTGAAGTGTACAGCGATTGATAATGATCATTTCTGCCATTCTGAACTGATCTACCATCATAGATGGCATATTCTTCATATACATCTGGAATGTCTCATCATTTGCTACATCAATCGTCTGAAAGATAACTTCTCTGTCAAAGCAGATTTCTTCTAACTCGTCATACATTTCCGGGATATGCTTTGTCGGCCACATTCCATTGTATTCAATAATGATCCGGTCCGGGCGATGTTTTTTCAAAAACTTCTCGACTACTTTGCCATTGAAGCTTTCCTCGTCTTCGATATACTCGCAGGCCGCTTTTGTTTTCTCTAACATCGCACTTTCATACTCTTCCTCGCCTTCTTCACACGCAAGGATCAATGTCTTGGCTTTATCATCAAACATATCATCCGTCAAAAGGTCACGGATCAGACTGGTCTTTCCTGCCTCTAAAAATCCCATGATGACATATACCATCATTTCTTCTTTTTTCTTTCCAAACATAGATAACCTCATTTCCATTTCTGTTACAGCTAAAAAGCTGTCTTTGGTCATTTATTATGATACTTTAAATAATTCCTTGATCTTATCTTCTTCCAGATTAGAACCGATCACACAAACTCGTCCTGTAAAGTCTGCCGCACCACGACGTACTTCTGTCTCTTCCGGGACAAGATCAAAATGGAACCACTCTCCCTCTGCTGCCGGCACGATTCCTTTCGCACGTAGTACTTCACCAAACTTCTTGTCTTTTGCTAACTGATCAATGATCGCAGACAGCTCGTCTTCAGTGAATTTGTGAGCCGTCTCAATTCCCATGCTCGTAAATACATCATCTGCATGATGATGTCCATGTTCATGATGATGTCCGCATCCGCATTCTCCATCGTGATGGTGCTCATGGTCATGATGATCATGTCCGCATCCGCATTCTTCATCGTGATGGTGCTCATGGTCGTGGTCATGTCCACAGCAGCATTTATCACCATCATGATGATGGTGATGATGTTCATGCTCATCTACAAGTTCTTTTTCTAACGAATTGATCTTTTCCATGGCTTCTAAGATATTCTTACCATTGATCTGATCCCACGGAGTTGTGATCACAGATGCTTCATCATTCTTTTCACGTATCATTTTCAAAACGGTTTCAAGCTTTTCTTCTGAGATATTTTGTGTACGACTTAAAATAACCGTTCCGGCATATTCGATCTGGTTGTTATAAAACTCACCATAATTCTTCATATACATTTTGCACTTTGATGCATCTACAACAGTTGCGGTACTGTTGATCACTACAGAATCACCGATATCCTGTACTGCTTTTACGACATCAGAAAGTTTACCGACACCTGATGGCTCAATGATTACTCTGTCTGGTGTGTATTTTTCCAAAACTTCTTTTAATGCTTTGCCAAAATCACCGACTAAAGAACAGCAAATACAGCCGGAATTCATTTCTGTGATCTGAATACCTGCTTCTTTCAAAAATCCGCCATCAATACCGATCTCACCAAATTCATTCTCTATCAGCACAAGTTTCTCTCCCGGAAAAGCCTCTGCAATTAACTTTTTGATCAAAGTTGTCTTTCCTGCTCCTAAAAAACCTGAAATAATATCAATTTTTGCCATTGTTTTTCTTCCTTTCTATGATCATTTTAATTATTTTCTGCATATATATAGTATATCAAACTTGTCAAATTTCTAGTAATTAACTCCAAAATCCAAGTGCTTCGCACTTGCCGCACTCTGTGCTTCACGATTTTGTCGTTCATGAATTCGGTGCAAGAAAGCAAGCTCTCTTGCATTGCGAATTCATGATATAATGAGCCAATGAGAAAAGCAAGCGACGGCAAAGCCGGCATTTGCTTTTCTGGGCGAATTAACGAACAAATTATTCTGCGTAGCAGAATGGAAAGCTCCGCAGGAGCGTATTTGTGAGTTTAAAACTAGCTCTCTTGCATTGCGAATTCATGATATATCAAACTTGTCAAATTTCTAATATAGTTTTTTTGGTTGCCTCATACATCGCAATGCTTGCCGCGATCGGAAGATTCAAGCTGTCAATCCGATTTGAATGTGGAATGATCACGCTTTGTCCGATCTTTGAAAATTCTGCTGGAAGTCCTGTTGCTTCATTACCAAAGATCAATGAGAAACGTCCTTTCGGGCGGACATCATGCAAGCTGCACTTCGCATCCAGCATAAATGGATATAATTCTCTTTCACCATACACCTTTTGGTATTCTTCAAATGAATCAAAATATACAAAATCGGTTGAAAATATCGCTCCCATAGATGCTCTGACGACTTTCGGATCAAATGCATCAACAGCCGGGCGGATAATCGCCATCTGGTTCATTCCAAAACCTAATGCACTTCGCATGATCGTTCCCATGTTACCTGCATTGGATGGGTTGACAAGCACGATATGGTTTCTCTGTGTTGAAAGTTTTGATGTAAACTTATGGAATTCGCCGATCACATAACAGTTTTCTTTCTGCGACAATACATGAAAGATCTTATCCGTATAGACCATTTCCACGTTAGCTTCTTTGCAAAGCAAGGTCAGCTTATCCAGTGTATCCCCTTTTTTCATTCCTGAATGAATAAATACCCTTGTTACACTTTCTTTCTTGAATTTGAGCAATTCAAAAGTCAAAGTGATACCTAAAGAATAGGATACCTGATCTTCTTTTCGATATCTTTTATAGGTTGCCATAGCTTTCTTCCTTTCTCTAATGCTTATATGACTCTGTGAACTACCCATTGTCTAAAGCCAATGGGCTTCCTG